>OGGD01000493.1_pt1 | contig 28594 bp, 19 predicted proteins | sample 1571091 | NCBI WGS metagenome assembly OGGD01 (sample SAMEA2582073, study PRJEB24529) | metagenome | biome: Human gut stool | place: China | collected 2011
TTGCATTTCAGGAACGTGTACACCTCTGGAAAGGTGTAACACACTAGACTTTGTACCAAAGTCGTGTGCCAAGGGTGCTGCGCCCCTTTGGAATCCCTGCTTACATCGCCCATGGGCGATGTGGATTCGCCGCACAAAAAGCTCTCACAAATGCACACCCGGCTGTCTGCGGCGAGGAGAAGGCACTTCTGCGGAAGTGTAATAACCCACTATAACACTTTCATCCCTGCGGTCTGCAAAGTGTAGTGGGCTCTCCGAGGGGGAAACGGCTGTATAGGGTGCGCTTCGGGCAAATCGCTGCGTACGTGCGTACCAATCTCTCGTACGCACGTACGCAGTAAAACGGCTAAAATCTCCTATATAGGGGTGTTCTTCTGGAAATCAATATGATATACTCAACTTGATCAACCATCAACTAATAAGAGGAGGTAATATTATGGGAAAAACTTTTGTGTGCAGCTTATGCCGTAATGGAATCATTGGCGGTGGTTTGTACATTGATGAACAGAGCATTACATATTCCACCCAAAAGCTTACAGTCAGTCCGCTATATCGCAGCCTTGTATTGCCCATGAAGGAGATAAAGGAGATTTCATGGAGCCAGATGGTCGTTCCTGTTGCAGCAATTTCCATGAAAGACGGAGAATGTTATAAATTTATCATATATAACAAATCAGGATTTGAAAAGGCATATAAGCAATATAGCAACCACCAAGAATGAAATCACCTGGCAGGGTTTGGGGCAGGCACGCCCCAACAAGAAGCTGTCCCAAAAGGGCAAGAATTTTCAAGAATTGAAAATTTGTGGCCACGGGACGATTCTTGCTCTCACGAAAACCCATACTTTTTGAAAATCCGCTTTTCGCAGCCAAAGGAGGATGCACCATGAAAAAAGAGATCGAAGCCTTCGTCAACGCAGCCAACGAGCAGGAGTTGGAAGCCGCATGGAATAACCTCTCGGCAGAGGAACAGCGAGTTTTCGAGCAGCTCATGGAGGAAGACTCACCCGAAGATGCACTGGCATTTTTTGCCCAGCTGTATGACGATGCCCCGAAGGAGCAAGCCAGCGAAACCGTGAGCATCTCCGAAAATGAAATCTATTTCAAGCGGCAGCCCTTGACCGAAGAGCAGAAGAAGCACGGCTCCTATGTAGATGAGAACGGCAATCTCCATGTCAAGAACCTGTCTGCATTCTGGATTCCTGAACTGACCACCACGGAGAAAGTCGGTCACACCACCTACACCGTGACCGGCAGCTATGAGGGCAAGGAATCCTTTTTGAAGAAACTGGAGCGCATTGTTGCCAAGAACGCCCAGCAAAAATTTGAAGATGAGGGTGCAGACGAATGACAACTGCGTCCAATTCTGCTATACTTGATCCGGTAACCAATCCTGTACTGACAGTTGCTCCACAGAATAAGGAGGACACAACAATGTCTGGAGCAACGAATAAAATCACCGCACTTTACTGCCGACTGTCGCAAGAGGACGCACGGCTCGGCGAAAGCCTGTCCATTGAGAACCAGAAGGTCATCCTTCTGGAATACGCCAAAAAGAACCACTTCCCGAACCCGGTGTTCTTTGTTGATGATGGCTATTCTGGCACGAACTATGACCGCCCCGGCTTTCAGAGTATGCTGGTCGAGATCGAAGCAGGGCGTGTAGGAATCGTTATCACAAAAGACCTGTCCCGACTGGGGCGCAACTCTGCCTTGACGGGTCTGTACACAAACTTCACCTTTCCCCAGTATGGCGTTCGCTACATTGCCATTAACGACAATTACGACACCATTGACCCGAACAGCGTAAACAACGATTTTGCGGGCATTAAGAACTGGTTCAACGAGTTTTACGCCCGCGATACCAGCCGCAAGATTCGGGCTGTCCAGAAGGCCAAGGGAGAGCGTGGAGTACCGCTGACGGTCAATGTCCCCTACGGCTATGTGAAAGACCCGGAGAACCCGAAGCATTGGCTTGTTGACCCGGAAGCGGCTGCGATTGTGAAGCGCATCTTCTCCATGTGCATGGAGGGACGTGGGCCGACCCAAATTGCGAACCAACTGTGGGCAGATAAAGTTCTGACTCCTACCGCCTACAAGTTGAGCCATGGCCGGAGTACAAACGCACCTGCCCCGGAAGACCCTTACCGCTGGGATAAAAGAGCAGTAAGTTTGATTCTGGAACGCCGGGAGTACACTGGCTGCACAGTCAACTTCAAGACCTATACTAACTCTATCTGGGATAAAAAGAGACATCTGAATCCTGTGGAAAATCAGGCTATCTTCCTAGATACACATGAGCGCATTATTGACGATGATGTGTTTGAAAAGGTTCAGGAGATTCGTAACCAGCGTCACCGCATGACCCGGACAGGCAAGAGCAGCATTTTCTCCGGTATGGTCTACTGCGCTGACTGCGGTTCTAAGATGCAATATGGTTCGTCCAACAACAGGGACTTCAGTCAAGACTTCTTTGATTGCTCTCTGCACAAGAAGAACGGGAGCAAGTGCAAGGGACACTTCATCCGGGTAAAGGTTTTGGAGGGCCGTGTGCTAAGCCATGTTCAGCGGGTGACGGACTACATCCTCTGTCATGAGGACTACTTCCGCAAGGTCATGGAGGAGCAGCTTCGGGTGGAAAGCACCGAAAAGCTGACTGTCCTGAAGAAGCAGCTTGCCCGGAATGAGAAGCGGATCGCAGACCTCAAACGGCTGTTCATGAAGATTTACGAGGACAATGTTAACGGAAAGCTTAGCGATGACCGCTTCGACATGATGAGTCAGAGCTACGATGCCGAACAGAAGCAGCTGGAAGAGGAAGTTCTCTCCATCCAGCAGGAAATTGAAGTACAGGAACAGCAGATCGAGAATATTGAAAAGTTCGTCCAGAAAGCGCACAAGTACGTTCATATTGAAGAACTCACTCCCTATGCTCTCCGTGAACTGGTGTCGGCTATCTATGTAGATGCCCCGGATAAGTCCAGCGGAAAGCGGGTGCAGCACATCCATATCAAGTACGACGGGCTGGGGTACATCCCTCTGGATGAACTGGAAGCAAAAGAAAAGGCGTGACCGAAGTCACGCCAAATCTTCCCCATTTCGGGAGCTTTTGCAAATACTGTTTTATGGGAACTCTGCTACCGGACGCACCCTGCCAAAAGCCACAGACAACAGCGATATGTACAACAGGGCGTTCCCCGTCGGGAACGCTCTGTTTCTCTTTGCTGGGGGTGTGATGAGCCTGTTCCGCCTGCCCATAGGCAGGCTTGCGTTTGCCACGGCGTTGCCGATGACATCGCCCAAGCCGGAGTTCTGCAGCATATAGCGCAGCACGCCGCCGCAGGCAGTGACCAGCAGGATCATGCCGGTGGGCTCCAGAGACTTGGTCATGATCTTTTCCAGCTGGGCGTTGTTATAGCCGTGACGGGTGCCCAGCAGGTACATAGCGGCGATGGTAGCCACCAGCACGGGGCCCGGCGTGGGAGGGATGAAGGCGTGGCCGACAGCCAGACCGGCTGCGGGTATATCTGCCGGAACTCCTTCTGCACCGAGGCGCAGATATTGCCGCCCCGGTCGAACAGGATGTACCGCGAGCTTGTGGTGCCCTGGTCAAGTGACATGATTTATTTCATGGTGTTCTCCTATTTATGTTTTTATAATGGGTATGTATTCGCTTGTCATCATGTTTATTTAAAGCTAGCAACCAACTAATCGCGTTGCTGCAATTAGTTGTTAATCATTTTTGTCTGAAGAAAATGAGCCGCTGCTTATGCAGCGGCTCATAGGAGTTCTTTTTAGAGCAGAGTAAAGGATGCGGTATTTGCAACTCCCATCATAACTATAATAAGAGTATTGACCATTGCGCCGAGCCATACCTTTCCGGTCTGCTTGAACAAGCCTCTGCTAATATATGCAGCTGCAAACAACTGGAAAATCAGAGGCAGCAAAACCAGAGGACGCAACCAATCTGCCTGCCAGTGTGGAACACCCGTGGTGAACACAGTGCCGTACTGGATAAGGTTGAGCACCACAACGCCCAAAATGTTACCCAAAGCGCAGATAAATATGTTCAGGGATTCCTTCTGCCCGTCAACTCTGGAGCCACTGTTGACGGAAATGGAGTTGGCGGCATAAAAAATGAAGAACAGTGGCCAATACTGGAGAGCTATCACCAGCTTGTCAGGGTTAAATGCACGAATATCCAGAGTCCAAATACGGAAGTCTGTGAGGAAGAAGTAATCAGCAAACTCAACAAATCCGTAGAACGCCGCAAATACGCATACAGCAAGAAGCAGGGTCTTGAAAAATTCTTTTGCCGATATCTTTATACCCCACATTTCGGGCTTTACACCGTTCTTTTTGCCGTGGAACTCATAGGTCAGCCAGAACAGCAATATCCCGACCAAGCCGTTAAACACAGCCCACAGCATAATGAAGTTTGTCGTGGGCTGAGGATAAATGGCGGACGCACCACGTCCCGTTACTACGGGGAAAATATACTGGTCAAGTTTACTGATTGGTATGAACGACAGCCAAGAAATAACCCAACTGAGCACCCAGCTACCCCAGAAAATTGCCTTGCTCTTTCCATCGGCCAAAGCGGGAAGTGCTGCAGGAACAGGATTCTTCAAAGATACAAATACAGGAAGTTCAAGCATGAGAGTTGCAAGAGGAATGATTGCGAAAAAAGCTGCCAAAAGTCCTATGAAGTTGAAAACTTCCTTCGCAAACCATCTCTGATTATTCAGAGGGATGGGGTTATCCATCTGAAAAGCGGTGGTGAAGAACTCAACCATGTGTCCTGCGCTGTTATGGGAAAAATGCTGCCATGGGTGAATCTCGTGGGGATTATAAACCACACGGAGAGTGTCATTGGAAGGATCCCCGTACATCTTGCCGATTTCTATCCCTTCAGTCAACTGCTGCTTCTCGGGGAGTACAGAATTGATTATTATCATTGCCTCGGGCGCATCGTGAAGGTCACCGTTGCCATTTTCACAACGATATGCCCCCTCATCGTAGAAACCGAAGTTTGTACCGAAGTTACAGTGAATTTCGCTCATTGCCTCGGGAGTTGCCGCTCTGATCTGAGAAACTGGGAATGCCGCAGCAATCTTATTTACTGCATCAGCCTTTGCCTGCTCGGCCTCGGTAATCTCTGAGCCACCTTCAGAGTCGGGCTGCTGTGCTTCTTCTAATGCCGCCAAATATTGACGTCCATAATAACGTGCTACGTTCCACGTGATACCGCCGCCCATGGAGTGACCAGTAATGCCGATTTTGTCGGTGTTTACATAGTCAAGCATTGTGGTCGCATACTCTACCAGAGGAATCATTCCCATACCCTCAACTACGGAGGATTCATTATAGGAATACTCTGTTGCACTGGAATCACCGTGATAGTAAGCATCCATAGCAATAACTGCAATGCCTCGACGTGAAAGCTCTATTCCAGTACTGTCCTGCATTTCGTTATTATTGAGGTAGCCATGGCTTGTAATTACCAGTGGCACTTTGTTCTCTGCACTTGCTACCTTGGGGCGGAATAGAGTTCCGGATATCCATTTTCCGTTATCAGTCGGAATGGAAAACTCAGTTACTTCAACCTTGCCAAAGTCTGTTTGCAAAAGCGATGCTCCAATGCAGCTTATAAGAATCAGTATAAGGCAAATGCTCAAAATTTTTGAAGCCCATTTTTTCGCTTTCATTTTCGTTTTCCTTTCTCTTTTTTTCTTTTGTAAAATTTGACGAGTTCTCCTCGTCATTCTTGATTTTAAAATATCAGAATTGCACAAAAAAGCAAGGTGTAAACTTACTGCACTTTCGGCCGTTTTTGTTGCGTTTTTTTGTCCTTCGCTTGCATTTTGTCTTTTTAATTTGACAATAAAACAACTTCGACAATTTCTTTGTATTGCTTTTGTCGGAAGTAAACAAATGGCAGAACGGACGTACCGTTCTGCCTGAATGCGTTTGGAGGTGGAGTGCCGCCGCTTTTTTGTGACTTTTGCAGTGTTTCATTGCCGGTTGCTCCGCGGGGTGACTTTCTGTTCACACAGAAAGTATGCCCACGGAGTGACCGGTAGTTCGATACTGCAAAAAGTCATATCAAAAAGCGCAGCATCGCTCGGCCGAGCTCCCGCCCCGTTTATTTATACATATGCTGCCTGTATACCGACGGCGTAACTCCCTCCATGCGCTTGAACACAGCGATGAAATTGCTGATGTTTATGTACCCCGCCTCCTCGGCTATCTGCGTAATGCTTTTGTTCGTCTCCCGCAGCAGTTCTTTCGCCAGCGCGACCTTGCGGCGGTTTATGTAGTTCACAAAGCTCTCGCCCGTCTCCCTGTTAAAGGTACGCGAAAAATAGCTTGGGCTGAGGTGGCAGAGGTCTGCCATCTCCTTCATGGAGATGTCGTCTCTCAGATGGTCGTTGATGTATGCTATCGCCGGGTATATCACGCTGCTCGGCTTCACCGGCATCGTCTCCGCCCGCTCAGGCTCACGTGCGCTCATCGGCAGCGAAAGCTCCTGTATCTCCGCCTCACCGGTCAGCTGCTCGGAGTTTGTGCTCATCAGCCACTTGTATGTCTCGTCGCGGTTGCGCGCCTTGACCGCCCTGTCGACCGTATATTTGACTATCGCGTCGATAAGGTCTGCGATCTCGACAATTCGCTCGTACTCCATCTCCGGCAGCTTCTCATATTTCTCCAGCAGGTCCTTGCGCGCCGCATCTTCCTCCACCTGGAACGAGCTTATTTCGTTCACGAGCCTGACGGCCTTCTCCCTGTCCTTGTTCACGAGCCGCACCTGCCCGAACATCACCGCGCCAAGATACTTGTCTCCGACCATTACCGGCACCGCGACGTCGACTATCCCACAGTGGCAGAGATAGATGTACGGCCGCTCCAGCCGCACCGCCTCAAGTCCGGCCAGTGCATCGCAGCGGTAACAGCGCTTGCGCGAAACGGGGTTCTCGCGGATAACGCTGCAAAACTCCGTGCGCCCGCTGTGCTTCGTCATGGGGTTTCCCTTGTAGTCGATGCTGACTATGGCAGTCCCGGTCATTTTCGCGAGCTGATCCTGCATTCTTTCCCACAGCGGAATGTCGAGAACATTTTTCATGTCGTACTGTATTCCGGCCATATGACACGCACCTCTCTCGGTTGAAAATTATCTTTCCAAAATATCATAGCCTGACCCGCTCCCGAAAATCAATATCCAAGCGCAAAATCAGAGCATTGTACAAATTCAGCGTATCTTTTTTGTTGCATTTGCCTCGGTGACAATCAGGTCGATAGATTCCGCACCGATTTGCTGCATTGCAGCTATGCAATCCTGGTTATATAATGTTGTTTCAGCCATCCTAAACAGCCCTTTCCATCGCAGACTTTATGATGGATGTCATCGTGCTGGGAGTGATCCTGTACGGTATTCTGGGTGTGCTGTCGGATCAGCTGGCTTCGCTTCTGGAGCGCAAGCTGCTGGTCTGGCGCAAAGAAGGGAGGGGCTGACCATGGCCGCAACAACTACACCGCGCCTTGCGCTGCGCGGCATCACCAAGCAGTTCGGGGATCATAAGGTGCTGAAAGGCGTAGACCTGACCGTAGCCCCCGGCGAATTTATTGCTATCGTAGGGCGCTCCGGCTGCGGCAAAAGCACCCTGCTGCGCATCAGGATGCAGCCATCGCCCAGATGGGCGCAGAGATAGCGGCCGGTATCGTCCGCAGCAAAGACGATCAGGGTCGCTGCCAGCGCTTCCGGTTCAACGCCCTGCTGTTCGGCAAAGGCGCGCAGTGCCGGCTGGAGAACGGCGCAGATCTTCCGGCGCACGGTGTCGGGGTCGTCCAGCAGCAGGTCGTAAAACTGCTCGTAAAACATCCGGGCAGTCAGGGTGACGATCTGCTGCGCCGCTGCCAGACCATGGGACGCGGTGCTGCATCCATCGCTCAGGCAGACCGCGACACGGTCACGGCTGCGGATGCCGAACAACTGATCCTGATTCTTCTCGCCGTTTTTCAGGTGGAGGCGGCCGGGCTTTGTAAAACTGTAACATTCCATATCCGTGTTGGCTCCTTTCAGCTTAGTCCTCGTTTTCGTCCTTGTCCCCGTCAGCGCTATCGGGCTCTTTAGAGATGTGCAGCAGCTTTTCAAAGAGCTGCTGATCCTCTTCCGAAAGTTCAGGCGCTGCACTGGGCGCTTCCGCAGCCTCCTCGTCCAGCTTTACCGCAAACGGAAAGTGGAACGGCTTGTCCGCGGAACCGTCCTCCTTGGAACTGTCCTCCGATTTCTCCGTCGGATGGATGGAACGCAGGAGCTCTTCCAGAAAACCGTCCACAAGGGAGGAGTCCGGGGCGGACGGCGCGGGCTTTTTCGGCTCCGAGGCATCCGTGAGCAGGCGAAGCAGATCCTTGCAGTGGAGGTCCATCATAGCGCAGGCATACGTCAGTGCACGGGACAGAACCGCGTCCGTGGGGATGCGCTCAACACAGTCGATATAGATATGGAACAGCAGCCGACCGCTCATGGAGTTCAGATGGAAGCAGCCGTTCTTTATCGTGCTGTTAAGGTCCGAGATAAACGCCTTGACCGGAGCGCGGTGAGGGGGATCGATGATCAGCGGAAACTCGGCGTCCAAGAGGATGCAGTCGTCCTCCATGTGAAGAGAAAACATGGTGAAAAAGAACGAGGAGAACGCTGCATAAATGGGAAAATGGAAGCAGTCGGCATCTTCATCGAACATATACTTCATGTGGTTCTTGTCAAGATGCTCCCGAACGCGCTGTACAAGTTTCTGTGAATGGTTGATCTTCATAAGAAATACCTCCGTTTTTTGGGGTTCGGCGGGCGTTTCCCGCTTCAGTGAGTACAGTATAGCGTAAGCGGATACCCTGCCCCCAAAAAATTAGTTTCGCAGTCAACCTGCATAAGAAACTGGTAAAAAGTTGTGCGTATTTGCCATAGAGCCGAAGGCTTAGGTGTGGTACACTGAAAAAAACGGCGAACAGGGAGGAATGGAACATTGCGGAAGAAATGGGCGGAAGGGACTGTCCTGTACACACGGGATGGAGCAGAGTACAAGATAACAGCCTCCAACGAAGCGGGCGGGACGGCGATCATTTATTATGCGGAAAAAGCCGGCAGCGGCATCCGCGCCGTGCTGAAGGAGTTTTACCCCCAAGAGTGGGAGCGCCGGAAGGGGGTCCCGGTCGAGCGTGCGTATGTAGACAGCCCGGACGAAGATCCGGGTCTGCTGAGCTGCTATGAAAATCTTGCCAAGCAGGCGGCGCGGGAAATGGAGATCAGCCAGAAGGTCGCGCAGGAAACCGTTCATGTGTGGCCGGTGCGCGGGATGCTGGAGGTGCAGAGCATCCGGGAGCCGGACGGCACGGTATGGCAGGCAGAGGGCACGCTTCCCTGCTGCATTCTGGAAATGGACAACCTGAACCACAAGGACAGCCTGTGGTTACAGGATATCCTGCGGGAAGCCGGAAAGAAAAAGAGCAAAGAAACCCCTTTGGGCAATTTGCAGCCGAACAGCAAATCGGTGTTGGCGGTGCCGCCGCTGCAAGTGACGCTGATGCTGGTCTGGCGTCTGCTGATCCTGCTTGCAAAGATCCATGAGGCGGGCTACCTGCACGGAGATATCAACTTGGGCAATGTGTTTTTGGCAATGGATGATAAGGGCGCAAACGTTCTGAACGCCATGCTCATTGACTTTGGCAGCGCCCGCGCACTGGTGGACGGGAAAACCGCGCCGCTCGGCGAAGAGTCTGTCATGGCGACCCCGGGCTTTGCCGCCCCGGAGCTGAAGGGCGGCGGTGAGCAGCGCCTGACCCCCAAGGCGGACGTTTACGCAGTGGGCAAGCTGATGCACTGCCTGCTGGATTAGAACATTCTGGAAGCGCTGCGGAAGGGCTGGTATTCGGATTTCAAGAAGGAACTGAAAGCCCCGACGCTCGATGCCAGCGGCATCAACGACCCACAGCTCACACCGGCGGTGCAGAAAAGTCTGGATCAGATCCTTTCCGGCGCGGCAGAAATAGAGCCGGAAAAGCGCAGCTCCGTGCAGGAAATGATGGAACAGATCATGCAGCTGTACCGCAAGATCGAGCCGCCCGCATGGCAGATGAGCCTTGGTCTTTTGCAGCTGAACGGCGACGAGGTGCTGGGGCGCGATAAAGATATCAAAAAAATCGAAGCAAAGCTGTGGGCCGAGGGAAAACTGGTGCTGCACGGCTTTTCCGGCATCGGCAAAACCAAGCTGGTAACGCTGCTGGGGCACAAATGGCAGAGGAACTATCCCTGTTCGCAGGTCTACTATGCCTTTTACCCGGGCAGCATGACCGGCCTTGCGGTGGATACGCTGGCGCGGAATATGTCCACGGTGGCATTTACCGAGCAGAAGGACGGAAAGGAAGTCCCCCGCCCTGTGGCCGGGATCATTGATGATATGTTCCGGGAACTGAATGCCCACATGCACGAAAACGACCTGCTGATCATCGACAATGTGGATGACGACACACAAGAGTACTGGGATTCTGTGGTGCACGAGGAAACGGTGCAGGGACAGACCGATCTTTTTACCCGTCTGTGCCAGCTGAATTGCAAGGTGCTGTTCGTGACCCGTCTGGATGTGTCGAATGTCACCGGGATCGTTCCTTTCGAGGTGGACAGGCTGGAATTGGAGCCGCTGCGCGCGATCCTGCGCGAAAACAGCAAAGATGCCAAGGGGCGCAGTGATGCGCAAAAGCGCAGTGACGAAGAGCTGGACAGGCTTATTGCGTTGGTAGACCGCCACACCATGACGGTGGATATGATCGCCCGCACCATGCGGGAGAGCCGACTGACCGTCCCGGAGATCTACAAGGAGTTGAGCTGTGACGGCTATGGCTCGGGCGCCTTTGTGGAGATCAGCGGTCAGAAGGACACCGACTATTCAAAAAACCGGATCGAGGGGCATCTGATCCGACTGTTCCGTCTGGCAAATTTTAATGAGCGGGAGCAGGATATGCTGCGCTATGCGCAGCTCATCGGCGAGAACAGCGGCATGTACGAAACGCTGTTTCTCTCCTGCTGCCCGCATGAATCGAAAGACGAAAACACCAAGAACCTTGAGGCGCTGAATCATCTGCTCCGGCTGGGATATGTGCAGCAGAAAACGGAAGAGGATTCAGAAGAAGTTATTTTAAACCTGCATACGCTGGTGCGGGTGGTGGCAAGGAAAGTGCTGGCGATTACGCTGGAACAGTGTGATATCTTTTTGAGTGCGTTGCCGCTTCCGTATAGAAGATATGGCGTGCAAATTTCTCCTCAGAACCGTATTGCGATGGCAGAAGCCTATATTCAGGCGCGAAAAATTGCGGAGAAAGAAACATTTCTGTTTGGCTATTGGTCCAGCTGTGCGGCGGCGTGGCTTTTTAATGTAAAAAATCGCAGTCGAAAAGAAAATTATGTTCTCCGTATAGTGGAATATCTTCCGGATGCAATGTGCATCTACAATGCTTTGAATGACGGTTTGCTGTCTGTTGCGGGTGTCTCGGATATACAGAAAAAAGTAATTTGCCTACACTGGAATTTGTGGAATGTTTTGAGCTATGTGACACCTGAGTATGTACGGAAAAACTATGAAACGACGGAATTGGCGCGAGAATATTGGACAGTCTGTCTGGAAGAGCCAGATCGAAAACTGACGTATCCGGTGCTGTTTCAGGAATATGAAAAGTATAGTGAACGGTTAGAAGAAATTAAACGAAAGCTTTCGGAGGAACTTCATCCGGATAATTATTTGGATTACTGGCCTTATACGGATATCGCCAGCAATGAAAAACAGATTCAGGTTGGAAAAGAATTGCTGGAACATTTTGAGAGAAAAACAAATGAGGATTACGAACATTATCTGAGAATCTGTAAATGGCTTGCAGAAAAAGCAAAGGAAATTGACTATGAGAAAAATCCAGATAAAGTTCAGATTTATGTACAGGAAGAAAAACAAGCGGCACAAGAGTATCTGGAATTTCTACAAGAGCAGGAGCCAATAAACTATGAGGAAATTATAGAACTTTGCTGGGATCGTATAGAACGTTTTGAAAAATTTTTTGCATTTTTTATTTCGGATGATGAGGAAACGCTTCGAGAAGAATCTGTTCAGTATGAAAAAATTCTTCTGGAAACTCGGTGTGATTATTCGGACTTTTTGATGAAGAAAGAACCAAGTGATGTAATTGCGCAGATGGAGTGCTGCGATTATATAGCATATCGGTTTAAGGATGAAGAAAAAAGCCGACAATATAAAAACCGTGCCTTTCAAGTTCAGTTGGATTTTGTAGAACATCCGAAAAAGTATCTCCCAATACAGGATCCACTGGAAGAGATGAGGGTTTATTGGCAAGTTGCAGATTGGGCAAGCCAACAGCCCAATAAAGAAGCATTGAAACAAAAACTTTGCAAAAAAATATTAAAAGTTGGACAAGCAAATGAAGAAAGGGTGCATATAGGCTTAACGAAGAAAGAAATGGATAACGATCCCAAAAATGAAGAAGAAGACTACATAGTTCCAGCCAGTTTAAGCGAGAAAGTAAACTATGAAGCAATTCCAATGCGCTATAGGCGCAAAAAAGCTGAGTTTTATGATATCTTACGAAAAGCAGCTTATCAGCTAGGAGAAGAAAAAAGAGCAGAAATATATGCAGAAAAGTGTAGATATATAATATATGGAACGCATAGACGAGATCTTTTTTCGAGACGGAAGGTGATAGGCGACAAGATTTTTTATGAACAACCGAAGCGTGTATCCATCATTGACGAGGAAACAAAGTCTCTTCTGAGTGATTTACAGAATGGGGAGATGACAAAGCAAAAAGACCGGAAGTATTGCCAGGCGATTTTTGAGAAAGCAAGGAAGAATAATGGTGGCAGTATAGCATCTGAATTCATGGATGACTTACAGAAAATCGTGGATGCTTATGAAAAAGTAAAAGATTATGACAAAGAACTGAAATGGCTCAAGCAAATCATCCTTTTGCAGTCTGCAGGTCGGTGGTTTGATAATCCGGTCGTGACAGTAAGAACGCCAGACGGAAAAACGACGACGGAATTTTATCCGGGGCATTACTTTATGGAGCCGTACTATGAAAGAGCAATTTGTACGGCACGGAAAAATCACGATGAAAAAAGTGTGATTGAACTGACAGAGGAATTGTTTGATATTCTCTCAAAGGACAATCAGGCAAGAAATCGTGATGGACTGTTTCCAAGGATTTCGGATTTGCTGATTTGGCTGCGGGCATGTGGTCTATACATTTATTGCTGCTGTGTACAAAAGAAATATGACGGTGCAAAGGATGCTTTGCTTAAAGCAGAAAAAGACTTGGGAGACTATATTAAAAACTGGAATAGAGGGATGACCAAAGTAACTGAACAAGTCAAACAGGCTGAGCAATTTGAGGAACAATGGTATGCGTCTGACTTACAAAACTACGTGTCGATTATAGAGGAGTATAATAAGCAAAAAGAACCGATGTTCCGTTTTTTTGAAGAACAGTTGTCTTTACTAAAAAAAATTCTTCCAGAGCATCATCCTATTCTTTATATGCAACGTGACTTGCAGATTTGGTTCTGTGAAGACGAGGAACAGCTCAAAACGCTTGAAACACTGAACGAAAAGGAAAAGCTCATTGCGATTGAGAATGGATGGGCTTCTTGGTGGGAGCCTGACACCTGACAACAAAACTCCCCCTGCGGAAGCCGCAGAGGGAGAAAGCATCATTCTAAATCCGTTTACAGCTCCATGCACTTTGCCCAGATCTCGGCCAGCGTATCCGCAAACAGGATCTCCATGCCCTGTGCATCGGCCTGCTCCTTGAGCTCCGGCGGCAGGTCGTCGCGGTTTTCGCCGGGCAGAAAAAGCAGTTTGCAGTCGGCGGCAAGGGCGGCTTCGGTCTTTTCCGGGATGCCGCCGACCTTTCCGACACTGCCCAGAAGATCGACCGTGCCGGTCAGGGCAAAGGTGCGGGGAACGGGCGTTCCGGTCAGCAGGCTGGCAAGCGCCAGCGCAATGGCGCAGCCGCCGGAGGTGCCGTTCTTGGGCGCATCGCCGCAGAAATGGATGTGTACGCCCTTGCCCTTCGGCAGCGTTTTGCCGGTCAGCTGTTCGGCGGCGGTCAGGGCGGTCTGCACGCTCTCCCGCAGAGCGTCCTGTGCAAAGCCGGTGATGGTAATGCCGGGGCGTTCCGTCAGAACGGCCTGTACGGCATCGCGCGAGCCGAAGCTCACACCGGCAGAGCTGCGCATGACTGCCAGCGTACTTACAAGCCCGGTCGTATCCTCCGGGAGGTGCGCCGGGTAGTGGTTCAATGCGGCGGGCGGGGCACCAAGCACGGTTTCCAGCAGCGCTTCGTTTACCGTCAGTTCCTTTTCCTGTGCCCGGTACAGGGTCAGGGTCTCGCACAGGCGGTTCAGCATGCTTTCCATGTCACGGCAGCCGGGTGCGCGGCAGTAGCGGCGCACCAAAAGGTCCGTGACGTTTTCCGGGAACAGCGCATCGGGCAGACCGTATTTTTTCAGCGCGGCGGGGAGCATGGCCTGCTGTGCAATGGCCTTTTTCTCGGCCAGCGTATAGCCGTACATCGGCATCAGGTCGCAGCGGTCCCGGAGAATGGGCGAGACCTTTTCCAGATCGTTTGCGGTCAGAACAGGGACCAGCTGGTGCAGGTCGATATCGCAGTCCAGATGCTTTTCGTAAAAACTGCGGTGGCCGTCCAGCAGGTCCAGCAGGGTAAACTGGGATTCTGCCGGCAGCTTGTCCACCTCATCCAGCAAAAGAACGGCACGGGTGCTGCCCGCGCGCTTGAGCGCCTGCGCAATGACACCGGCGCAGCTGTTGTTGTAAACGATGCTGGTGCCTTTCAGGTCGGCGGGCTGAAGCCCGGCGCAGCTGATCTTCTCGAACGGAAGGTTTAGGGACTGGGCAAATGCACGGCAGAAGTGCGTCTTACCCGTACCGGCAGGGCCGACAAAAAGCAGCGGACGGCCTGCCTCGTTGGAGGCTTCCATCCCGGCAAGCCGGGCGCGCATCGTGTCCTTTACATTGTCCAGACCGATGATCTGCTTCACACCGCATTCAAAGGAGGGCAGGTCGAACCGGAAGGGCAGCTGAGAGCGCTGGAAGCGTGCAATGTAGGAAAAGCGCTCCATGGCATCGGAACGATTGGTGCTGCTGCGCTCCGAGAAAGAGCCGCGGTTCTCGTTGATGGTCTGCATCAGCGCCTGACCGACCTTGCGCATACTGTCGGAATAGACCCCCTGACGGAATGCCAGCACGTTCTTCTCGTATTCGCTCAGCTGTGCCGCGCCAAGGAATTTTTCAGCGGCAGGGATCGTGATGGGCAGCGCCGGGTCGGGCGCGTTGGAGGCGGCATGGAAAAGCCGCTCCACGCTGGTTTTCAGGTTCGTCATGCCCTCGTCCGGGCAGTAATGATCCAGCAGCCAGGGAAGGACGTCCGGCTCCAGAACAAGGCCGCTGCGCGTGTTGAGGGTGTCGAACAGCGCCTTGCCGAATGCGAGACGCTCCTCCCGCGTGGGTGCGGGCATGGCGATCACCGCGTCAAAGGCACTGATCAGGTCGGCGGGCAGCGAAGCGGTGCTTTCAGCTTCGGCGATGATGTTGGCGTTTACATGTACGGAGGTGCCAAGGTAAAGGTCGTGCACGGTATGCTCGCGCACCAGCTGGATCAGCGCAGGGAACGGGTTGCCGTTCTGCCCGCCGAACGTAATGCGGTCTACCCCGGTAAACTGCAAAAGATCCGCCTGATCAAGCGCCGCATCCGCCAACATGCCATAGGTGGAATTGTTGTACCCGGATTCCTCTCCCGCCAGCGCGACGGGGGAGCTGATGGAACCGCAGTCGATGCGTCGCGGCTTGTAGTGTGCGGCGAGGATGTCGCCAAGCAGGGTCTTGCCGATGCCGGAGGGGCCGACCAGCAGCACACGGAAAGGAACGGCAGTGCGGTTGGTGCGGCTTACCAGATCCAGCAGGGTCTGCTTGGCGGGTCCACAACCGGTCACCTGTTCCATTTCGGTGCGCAGCGCCTCGATATCGACCTGACGAAGGATGTGAGGCTTCTGGCACTGCCCCAGAAGGATCAGGGCGCGGCGGATCTTGTCCGTGCCGCAGCTGTCCAGAATGGTCCGAACGTCGGAGGGATACAAAAACGCATTCAGCTGATAAAATTCATTCAGCGCCATGACGTTCAGGTGAAAAAGCGGGTCGTCCAGTGCGTCCTTTTTGCAGTCGGACTGAAGATACGACAGGTGCATGGTCAGATGACGCCGCATGGCAGGGGTCATTTTCGAGAAATTTTCGGACATTTTATCGTGGCTTTTTTCGAGAGTGGGCATAAAGCAGCCTCCTTTTGAATGGTCTGGGATCACGAGCGTTCCTTGGAAACGATACCAGATTAGCATACAAAAGAGACGCTGCCCGAAAAAATGTCGGAAGGCTTTTAGGTTATTTAAGATTTTTGAGACCAGATATAAAAGATGTGCTATAATAAGGGCAGTTGAATGGGGAGACTATACCCTTCAGCCAGAAATTCAGAGGAGGTCAACAAAATGGAAGACAACATGATGCCCCAAACGCGCGAATCGGAGCGGCAGCTGAACGAGTGGATCGAACAGACGCGGGATAACGAAAACGCGGTGCTGATGAATGCAGAAAATCTGCTGGAAACGCTGACGGATTGGAGAACGGTGATGACGCCCGGCTTCTGCGTCTGCCGCGCATTGCAGACCCATTATCCTGAAATTTTGGAAGGTCTGGACTGCCCGGATCTCAAGCAGCTGGACCATTCGAGGGGATGGTCGGCAGCGGTCCGCCGTCAAGTTGCCCGGCGGCTGGAAGAAGCGCCGAATATTGGCCCTCTGCATGATGCGGCATGGGTCACGGTGCTGAACCGCGGCTATACGGAAAGCCGTGTTGGCTCGAAGAGCGAGATCTACAAAATGGCCACGGTTTTCCATCTGACCGATGAAGAGGTCGAGCGGCTGTTCATGCTCTACAACCAGAACTGGAACCCGCATAATCTGCTGGACGCTGTATTTCTGGCAATGCGCAGGCACTACCGCGACAACCTTACATGGCGGGATATGATGGAGGTGCTCAAGGGCTTTCTGCGCCAGACCAATGGCACCCGGAACGCTGCTGCGGGCACGGAGAGCGGCGGCACGCAGGCGCTCCTCCGCATGGTCGATACCGTCCCGGATACGGAGGAGAGCCGGGCTGGTGATAGTGCCTTCAATGCAAAGCTGGTAGAAGAACTGGTGAAGAATGCCGACTCGCTTGACCAGGCGACGCTTATGGATGCGGACGGAACGGACCCGCTGTCCGGGCATTATACCAGCAATTACACGCGGGAGTACACGCGCACGGCAAGCTTGGCGCTCAAGGGGCTGCTGCAGGCACTGGTGATCCTCTTCCCGAAAGTCCCTCCGTATGTGCTGACGAAGGATGGCTTGCCGGAGGAACTTGCCGCGCTGTTTAATGAGATGTATGCCTATGTGGGCACCCGTGTGAATGACAACAACGAGGAGCACATGGAACGGGAAGATGATGCAATGGAGGAAAAGCTCCGGGCGTATCTGAATGGACGCTTGCGGTCTCTCCCGAATGTGGTGAGCCAGACGCTGAGACCGCTGCATGGCGCAGAACCCACGAACCGGGTACTGGATCATGACGGCATCCTGCTGTTGGGCTGGTTTATGATCCTCGCGGCCAGATTCAACGAAGAAAGCTGGGAAAAGCTGGTCGAATATGAAAAGGAGCATGAGGAGGACCCGGACGCAGACCTGTTCACGAAGAAGTCTGGAAGGCTCCTCCGGGAGATTGCAAAGATCGACAGCAGCAGCGCTCCGAAGGAACAGACGGAGCACATGGTCAAGGCGCTCAACGACCTGCTGAGTATTTTTGAGCAAGCAGGTCTGAAGGGTATCGGACGGGTCTATCTGGCGCGCATGATGGATCGCCTGATCGTAGCAACGATGCTTTATGCAAGCACGCGCAATGACGTTTCCAAGAACATGGATCTTGTGGAAGCACTGCTTCATCCTGAGACCTGCTGATAGGTCTGCCGTGGTCACACCCCGGCGAAAGATACTGTTCCATCTCCCCTCTCGGCACCATCTGGGCACCGATGGGACTGAAGATCTACCGTAACTTTGCACAAGATACAACCAAGGCACGGAAAAGGCCGGACCCATTCAAAGGGGTCCGGCCTTTTCTGCATACACGCGAAGAAAAACAGGCGCAGCGGTAAGCCTACTGCATCCGGTGCTGTGTGCGGTATTCGGCGGGGGTGATGCCGTACAGGCGGCGGAAGGTTTTTAGGAAGCTGCTGTAATCCGGGAAGCCACTCTCGGTGCAGGCGTTCAGGACGGAAACGCCCTCTTCCAGCGCCTTGCGGCAGTGCTGCATCCGCAGATAGGTCAGGTAATTGTGGATGCTCTCCATGGTGCACTCCTTGAATGCGCGGGAAAGGTGCTCCCGGCTGGCATAAAGTTCCTGCGCCAGCTGCGCGGTGGTCAGGGTCGGGTCCTGATAATGGGCCTGCAGGTAAGCCACCGCGCGCGCGACCAGTACACTGGTGCTGCTGGGGGCAGCGGTCTGTCCGCTGCCGGTGGCCTGCGTGATGAGCAACAGCATCTCAGCGACCTGCGCCTCAAAAACGATATCCCGGATGGAGTCCGATAGTTCCTGACTTTGCGCCATGCGGATGAAAAGCCCCTTGAAGTCCCACTTGCGGCAGGCCTCGCTGTCCAGCACGGTGAGCTCGTGCATCCAGTCTGCATTTTTCAGGTTCACGCGGCGGCGGGTGGCCTGCCAGAGAGCATCGTCGATCTGGATGACCAGACGATCCGACTGGACATCGTCAATATTGAAGTTGCCGGAGTGGTAGATCTGAGAGGGAAAGTAGACCAGCTCCCCCACATGGACCAGATACACGCTGCCGTCCACCGAGTAGCGCACCGTGCTGCCGCCGATGGGAAGCACCAGCTCGTGGTACGGGTGGGAGTGCACCACGGACTGCTTGTTTTCCCAGTTCGTGTACCATGCGACCAGAAGCCGGGTGTTGCTCAGCCCCATCCGCGCCTGCGCTTCCGTAAGGACATTATCGATATAATGTGTGACCCGGTCGATGCCCATAGCCGCTCCTGTTCCTTGTTAAAAAAATAAGAATCATTCTTTTACGTCCTTTTTTGCCCTAGTATATCAGTACATATCACATTTTGCAACATTTAAATCACAAAATCTGCGGAAAATCCATGTGTTTTTTAGTATGATAAGGGTGCAAGGAGACGAGATTGACCAAATACACAAAAATGTTTCAACGTTTTTGTGCTTATCGACGAATGCGCCGGTCGCATTTCGTGACCGCCTGAAAGGAGTCCGTCCATGCAGACCTCAAAGAATCATTTTGAAGCCAAGGTGGTCTTTAATGATGAGACCATCCGCCGGATGTTCCGCACAGAGTTCTACACCTACGAGGGGTTGCGGCATCTGTTGTGGCTTGCAGCGGCCTTTGTGCTGGTGATGGCGGCCTTGTTCACTGCCATCCCTACCGTTGTCAAAGTGCTCTGCCTGCTGGTGGGCTGTGCCATGTTCGCCATGCCGGACTTTCTGAGCCGGGTGGCGGCAGAGGGGGTCATCATGCAGCGGGGCGGCGCGGAAAGCACCGTGAGCTGCCGGGTCAACGATAACGGCGTGGACGTGGAAAACGGTGCGCACATCCCCTTTGCAAAGATCGACCGGCTGGTGGAGGATGACCAGTATTTCTACATCTTCCAGAGCCGTCAGATGGCAGTCATGATCCCCAAGGGCAGCCTGCTGCCCGCAAACCCGGAGCGGTTCGCAAAGGTGCTTGCCAAGGAGACCGGCAAGGACTGGCAGCGCTCCAAGAGCCTGTGGGGGCTCAACCTGAAAGATCTGATCCAAATGGGAAAGGACCGCTTTCAGCGCAGCGCATCCTGAGCGCTGCACCGCTACTATGTTGTTTCACAGCCGGTTGGCTGTGATCGTGGGACACGATAAAACAAGATAAGGAAGGAAAAATACTATGAAAATCACTCGCAGACAGTTCGTACAGGTCATGGCAGTTGCTGGTGCATCTGCCCTGCTCACCGCTTGCGGCGGTTCTTCGGGCAGCACTGCCGGTTCCGGCGCAGCTGCTGCCACCGGCGGCAGCTTCAACCTGAAGCTGGGCCACAATCTGGCCGAGGATCACGCTGTGCACATCCAGCTGACCAGCTTTGCAGAGCAGGTCAAGGAAAAGACCAGCGGCAGCATCAACATCCAGATCATCCCCAACGGCACCCTGGGCAGCGAGGCTGACATGATCTCCCAGATCCAGGCAGGCGCACTGGATATGGCAAAGGTCTCCGCTTCCACGCTGGGCAACTTCAGCGAGAAGTACAACGCCTTCTCCGTGCCTTATGTGTTCAACGATCAGACTCACTACTACAGCTACATGGACAGCGACTCCGCAAAGGCTGTCTTTGAGTCCACCGATGATCAGGGCTTCCGCGGCCTGACCTGGCTGGATTCCGGCGCACGTTCCTTCTACACCAAGGCTACCGCCATCCGCACCCCGGCTGACCTGAAGGGCCTGAAGATCCGCACCATGGACAGCCAGATGGCTATCGACATGATGAACTGCCTGGGCGGCTCCGCTACCGTTATGGGTTACAGCGATATCTACACCGGTATGCAGCAGGGCGTCATCGACGGTGCCGAGAACAACGTCACCGCACTGCGCGACCATGGCGACGTGACCAAGTACTACTGCTTCGATGAGCACACCCGCATCCCCGATATGGTGGTCATCGCTTCCAGCGTGTGGAACAAGTTCTCCGATGAGCAGAAGTCCATCGTGGTCGAGTGCGCCAAGACCGCTACCGAGGAGTACAAGGACGCTTGGAAGAAGTTCGAGGACGAGGTGCTGGACAAGGCTGTGAACCAGAACGGCGTCGAGCTGGTCAAGGATGTGGACATCGCCGCATTCCAGGCCGCTGTGCAGCCCATCTACGAGAACCTCAAGACCTCCAACCCCACCACCTACGCGGTCGTGGAAGAGATCCGCGCAATGGCCTAAACGCCAACGCATTGCTTTCCATCCTTATCTCCCAAGCTGCGGGCAGCGCACGGTGCTGCCCGCAGCTGCGCGGGAGGGAATGAGTTCAAGGAGATGATCTTGTGAAAAAACTGGATAAAATTCTGGATAATGTCATGCGCTTCCTTATGGCAGTGGCAATGTTCGCCCTGCTGGCAGGCGGTACATGGCAGATCTTTACCCGCTGGATCCTGCGCAACCCCTCCACTGTGACGGACGAGTTTCTGCGCTACGTCCTGATCTGGGCCTCCATGATCGGTTCCGCCTACTGCTTCTACAAGGATAAGCATCTGGCACTGGATCTGGTCAAGGGCCGCGCAAAGGGTGCGTTCAACGTTGTGCTCAGCGTGTTCATCGAGGCCGCCATCGTGTTCTTTGTGGGCTACGTCTTTGTTTACGGCGGCTGGAAGCTGACTGCAAACGCCACCAACGTTTCCTCGGTCATGCGCATCCCCTTCAAGTTCCTGTATTCCATCCTGCCGATCTCCGGCGTGTTCATCATTCTGGCCCGCGTGCTGAAGTACGTACAGCTCTTCGCGGAGCGTAAGGAAAAGAAAGGAGAAAACGCATAATGGTTGCACAGGCTACGTTACTGCTGTTCGGTTCCTTCTTTGTCATGCTGCTGGCCGGTGTGCCCATCTCGGCAGGCATCGGCATTGCATCCATCTTCACGGCACTGTTCAGCATGGACCCCGCAATTTTTGCCCTGACCGCCGCACAGCGCTGCTTCTCGGGCATTGACTCCTTCTCTCTGCTGGCGCTGCCCTTCTTCTCTCTGGGCGGCAACATCATGAACAAGGGCGGCATTGCAAAGCGCCTTGTCCGTCTGGCACGTCTGGCTGTGGGCAAGATGCCCGGCTATCTGGCTGCCACCAACGTTCTGGCCAATATGTTCTTCGGTGCCGTTTCCGGTTCCTCCGTGGCAGCTACTTCTGCCATGGGCTCCATCATGGCTCCGCTGGAGCTGGATGAGGGCTACGACCCCAACTACTCCGCAGCCGTCAACATCTGCTCTGCCCCCACCGGCATCCTGATCCCCCCGTCCGGCCCGCTGATCCTTTACTCCATCACCGCCGGCGGCGTCTCTGTGGCTGCTCTGTTCATGGGCGGCTACCTGCCCGGCATCCTGATGGGTCTGTGCGTGGCTGGTCTGGCTGTATTCATCGCCGTCAAGAAGGGCTATAAGTCCTCCGACGTCAAGGACCCCGACCCCGCCATCAAGATCATCATTGATGCAGTGCCCTCTCTGCTGGCCGTCATCATCGTCATGGGCGGCATTCTGGCAGGCTTCTTCACCGCCACCGAGGCCGGTGTGGTGCTTTGCCTGTACTGCGGCCTGCTGTCCATCCTGTACAAGGAGATGACCTTCAAGAGCTTCTACAATCTGCTGGCAGACACCATGGAGAGCAGCGCCACCATCCTGTTCCTGATCGCCGCTTCCTCCATCATGTCCTACGTCATGAGCTACTCCGGCATCCCTGCCGCTATCAGCAACGCGCTGATGAGCATTTCCAACAACCGCTACGTCATCCTGCTGGTCATGAACGTGTTCCTGCTGGTCATGGGTATGTTCCTGGATCTGACCCCGGCGGTCCTGATCTTCACCCCCATCTTCCTGCCCATCACCCGCAGCATCGGCATGAGCGATGTGCAGTTCGGCATCATGCTCATCATGAACCTGGGCATCGGCTCGGTCACCCCGCCGGTCGGTTCCTGCCTGTTCGTGGGCTGCGGTGTCGGCAAGGTCAAGATCGAAGGCGTTACCAAGTATATCGTGCCGCTGTTCACCGCCATGGTCGTGGCACTGTTCCTTGTCACCTTCATCCCTGCCATTTCGCTGTGCGTCCCGTACCTGTGCGGTCTGGTTCCCAGCCTTGGCTGGACGTTCTAAGCCCTGACTGTTCCGGGTAAAGCAACGAAAACGTTGCCCCCATTTCTCTGAAGATATCCTGCATCTGAGGGGGAATGGGGGCATTTTTTTATCAAGAATCAACTGAGAGGAGTAAAAACTATGGAGATCTGCTCCCGTTTTACCGGCATGGAGCGCAAAGACGGCGCTTTCCTGCTGCATACTGATAACGCAGATGTCAAGGTCTGCTTTGTGACCGATGAGATCGTCCGCGTCCGCGCAAGCTTTGACCACGAGCTGGCAGAGGAGTCCTACGTTCTGATGACCACCGCATGGGAGGATCGGATGGACGAACTGTTCAAGGGTGAGCGCACCCGTGTGGAACCCTTTGCCGCACAGGTCACCGAGGACGACAGCACCCTCACCTTTGCCACCGGCAAGGTGACGCTGGTGGTGGACAAAGACCCCATCAACTTCAAGCTGCTGGCTGCCGACGGCTCCGAGCTGTACAGCACCCTGCCCGGCAACCCCTTCGTCAAGGATTCCAACAACCGCGTGGTGGCTTACAGCCGGATGAAGGAGGACGACTGCTTCTACGGCTTTGGCGAAAAGACCGGCCTGCTGGATAAGAACAAGACCTTCCAGCGGGAGCGCGCCACCGACGCCATGGGCTACGATGCCGAGAAGATGGATACCCTCTATAAGCACATCCCCTTCTACATCCGTCTGGACCGCGACACCCACAAGGCTGTGGGTGTGTTCTACCACAACTTCTACGAGTCCGTGTTCAACATGGGCTGCGAAAAGAGCAACTACTGGCCCCGCTACACCTATTTTCAGGCAGACGGCGGCGATCTGGACTGCTTCCTGATCGGCGGCGACACCATTGCCCGCATCGTGGACAACTACACCCTGCTGACCGGTCGTCCGGCCCTGCTGCCCAAGCGCGCACTGGGCTATCAGGGCTCCAGCATGTACTATCCCGAACTGGAGAAGGACAGCGATGACGCTGTGCTGGGCTTCATCGACACCATCAAGGAAGAGGGCTTCCCCATCGACGGCTTCCACCTGTCCAGCGGCTATACCAGCCAGAACAACAAGCGCTGCGTCTTTACATGGAACACCGAGCGCTTCAAGGACCCCAGCGCCTACTTCCACGCCATGAACGAAAAGCACGCCCAGAACGTGCCCAACGTCAAGCCGGGTGTCCTGCTGTGCAACCCCCGTTTCGACGAGTTCAACGCAGATGACGTATTCGTGAAGGACAGCAAGAACCCCGAGACCTACGGTGTCGGCAAATGGTGGGGCGGCGACGGCGCATTCTGGGACTTCACCAAGCCCGAAGGCCGTGCAGCATGGAAAAAGTACCTCACCGAGTCCATCATCGCCGTGGGCACCGATTCCGTCTGGAACGACAACTGCGAGTACGACAGCCTGATGGACAAGGACTGCACCTGCGATTTTGACGGCAAGGGCGGCACCATCGGCCAGCTGAAGCCCATCATGAGCACCCTGATGTGCAAGGTGGGTGCCGATGCCGTGGTGGAGCACAACGCCAAGGCACGCCCCTACATGGTCTGCCGCAGCGGCAGCGCCGGCATCCAGCGCTACGCCCAGACCTGGTGCGGCGACAACTATACCAGCTGGAAGAGCCTGAAGTACAATATCCCCATCATCACCGGCATGGGTCTGTCCGGCCAGCCCAACGAGGGCGCGGACATCGGCGGCTTTGCCGGTCCCGCACCCACCGAGGAGCTGTTCGTGCGCTGGGTGCAGAACGGCATCTTCCAGGCCCGCTTCTCCATCCACTCCGCCTCCAACGATAACACCGTCACCGAGCCGTGGATGTTCCGGGAGTCTGCGGATACCATCCGGGACGCCATCCTGCTGCGTTACCGCTTTACCCCCTATCTTTACAGCGCCGAGTACGAGGCCAGCCAGACCGGTGCGCCCATCATGCGTGCCTTGGTCTACGACTTCCAGAACGACCCCAAGGCATGGGAGGAAAGCTTCGAGTTCCTGTTCGGCCGGGATATTCTGGTGGCTAACGTTCTGGAAGAGGGTGCCAAGACCCGCACCGTCTACCTGCCCGCAGGCTGCAAGTGGTACGACTGGAACGATAAGCTCCGCTGCTACGAGGGCGGCCAGACCATCGAAGTACCGGTCACCATGGCTACCATCCCCATGTTCGTCCGTGAGGGCGCAGTCATTGCCATGGCAGACAACCAGCTGATGACCATGGAGGGCGACCACACCACCGCCCTGCACCTCATCGTAGCACCCATGGGCACCACCACCACGACCCTGTACGATGACGACGGCATCACCAACGATTTCAAGAGCGGCGTGTACCGCAAGACCACCATCACCACCACCGCAGGCGAGCGGGTGACCATGAACTTTGCCTCCGAGGGCAGCTACAAGGACACCGTGGAGACCATCAAGGTGGAGATGATCGCCAAGGAAAAGAGCCCCTTCTGGGTCACGCTGGATGGCCGCAAGATCGAGCACTTCCTCAACCGCCGCAAGTTCGACGCCGCTGCCGAGGGCTGGTATTACAGCCAGAGCAAAAAGGCGGTCGAGGTCAAGTACGCAAACCCCGCCAAGGATCACGAGCTGACTGTCTCGTTTGAACAGTTCGACCTGATCGGTATGTAACACTGCACGGAGGAACCTCTTATGCTGCTGCGTAGTTTTGAATCCTTTGAAAAGACCGAAAACGGCTACCTCATCCACGGCGATGCCGCAGATGTGAAGCTGGTTTTCATGACAGATGATATCATCCGCATCCGGGTGCACTTCGACAAGGGCACTCCCATGGAGGAAGAGTCCTACACGCTGGTGACCACCGCGTGGGAGGACCGGATGGACACCCTGCTCAAGGACGAGCGCACCCGCATCACCGCGCTGGATGTCCCCTGCACAGAGGACGATAAGACCCTGACCTTTGAGACCGCACACCTGACTTTGAAGCTGTTCAAAAAGCCCTTCCATTTTGAACTGTTCGATAAGTCCGGCAAGCTGATCTATCAGGATCTGCGGGAGCGCGCCTTTGAGAAGGATCAGATCGGCCGTCTGAGCCACTTCTCCAAGGTGGATCGGGAATTTGACCACTTCTACGGCTTTGGCGAAAAGACCGGTCATCTGGACAAAAAGGGACGCCGCCTGCGGATGTCCCCCAAGGATGCCATCGGCCACGACCCCGAGACCGGCGACCCGATGTACAAGCACATCCCCTTCTACGTCCGTGTAAATGAGCATGACCTGCGCCCGGTCGGCCTGTTCTACCACAACTCCTACGACTGCGTGTTCGACCTTGGCGAGGAGCTGTCCGGCTACTGGGAGCGCTACTGCTACTACCAGACCGACGGCGGCGACATCGACCTGTTCCTGCTGGCCGGTGAGACCCTGCCCGAGATCCTGAACGAGTACACCCTGCTGACCGGCCGCAGCGCCCTGCCCACCAAGCAGTCTCTGGGCTACTGCGCTTCCACCATGTACTACGCCGAGCTGGAAAAGAACTGCGACGAGGAGATCTACAAGGTCATCGACAAGCACGAAAAAGAGGGCATCCTCATCGACAACTTCTGGCTGGCTTCCGGCTATTCCAGCGGCGAAAAGGACAACCTGCGCTATGTGTTCAACTGGAACCACAAGCGCTTCCCGGATCCGGAAAAGTTCTTTGAGAACATGAACGCCCGGGGCATCAACGTGATCCCCAACCTGAAGCCCGGCATCCTGAAGCACCACCCCTACATCGACCTGTTTGAAAAGAACGATGTCTTTATCAAGACCCCGGACGGCAAGGCTCCGTACTACGGCCGCTGGTGGGGCGGCGAGGGACGCTTCTTCGACTTCACCGGCCCCAATGGCCGCAACACCTGGAAGCAGCTGCTGGAAGAGAACATCCTCAAAAAGGGCACCAAGACCGTCTGGAACGACAACTGCGAGATGGACGGCGTGGAGGACCGCGACGCCCAGTGCGACTTTGAGGGCAAAAAGGGCACCATGGCAGAGCTGAAGATCCTGCACTCCAACCTGATGGCCTACACCGCCAAGCAGGCACTGGCAGACGTGTACCCCGGCGAGCGCCCCTACATCATCAACCGCGCAGGCTACGCCGGTATCCAGCGCTACGCACAGGTGTGGGGCGGCGATAATCTGACCGACTGGCGCACCGTCAAGTTCAACATTGCCACCATTCTGGGCATGGGTCTGTCCGGCTGCTCCAACATGGGCTGCGATATCGGCGGCTTTGCCGGCCCCGCACCCGAGGCAGAACTGCTGCTCCGCTGGCTGCAGAACGGCATCTTCCAGCCGCGCTTCTGCCTGAACTCTGCCAACAACGACAACACCGTTACCCAGCCGTGGATGTACGAGGAGAACCTGCCCTACATCCGTGCAGCCTACCAGCTGCGCTACCGTCTGATGCCCACTTTGTACTCCCTGATGTACGAGTCCAACCAGAACGGTATGCCGGCATGGCGTCCGCTGTTCCTTGAGTTCCCGGAGGACCCCAAGTGCTACACCGATAAGAACCTGACCTTTATGTTCGGCAAGAGCATTCTGGTGGCAAACGTGGTGGAAAAGGGTGCCACTACCCGCACCGTCTACCTGCCCGCAGGCTGCACCTGGTACGATATGAACGATGACCTGCGCGCCTACGAGGGCGGCCAGACCATCGAGGTCCCGGTCACGCTGGCAAGCATCCCCATGTTCCTGCGCGGCTCTGCCGTTGTGGTGACCACCGAGGACGTCAAGCACATCCTCAAGGACACCATGCGCCAGATCGACCTGCTGGTCGCTGCCGAGACCGACACCAGCTTTGTGCTGTACGATGACGACGGCCACACCGAGGACTACAAAAACGGTGTTTACGCCAAGACCACCATCACCGTCAAGGCCGGTGACCGCACCGACATCCGCTTTGCCACCGAGGGCAGCTACGCTTCCCCTGTGGAGCGCATGACCCTGAAGCTGGTCAGCAAGAAAAAGGGCGCACTCTGGGCCAGTGTGGATGGGCAGCAGCTTCCCCAGTACATCGTCCGCGATGGCTGGGAGGCCGCAGAGTCCGGCTGGTACTACAACCTGCCTGACCGCACCATCTGGGTCAAGTTCGCAAAGCCTGCCAAGAAGGACTTTACGGTGACTGTCTCCACCGAAAAGTTTGACCTGATCGGTATGGCAGAGGACTAAAAAGCCATTTCCAATCTTCTTTAATTCTTCTTCAGAAACACAAAGGCCCGTGGGGGGTTCCCCACGGGCCTTCGTGTTTTTTATAAGCTTCAGGCTTCGGTCTGCGTCTCCCGCCGGAGGATGCGGCAGACCATGAACAGGCAGTAGAACATCGCCAAGCCCCAAGCAAAGGGGTTGGAAAGGCAGATGCCCAGATAGCCAAGGCCGGTCTTTACCGCCAGCACGCCGCCAAGACTGCGGCCAATGAGCTCGCCCACGCCGGAAACGATGGCCAGCACGCTGTAACCAAGCCCCTGCAAGGTGTTGCGGAAGATCATCAGCAGGCCGTGGAAGCAGAACAGCATACTCATGACGCTGAGGTACTGGATGGCACCCGCCGTAACGGCGGGGG
>OGGD01000527.1_pt1 | contig 27291 bp, 26 predicted proteins | sample 1571091 | NCBI WGS metagenome assembly OGGD01 (sample SAMEA2582073, study PRJEB24529) | metagenome | biome: Human gut stool | place: China | collected 2011
TGAGGGCTTCGCGGGCGGCGTGCTGTTCGGCCATCTTCTTGCTGCGGCCCTCGCCCCGGGCGACCTTATCGGAGTTGAAGCGGACAGCCACCACGAAATGCTTGTCGTGGTCGGGGCCGGATTCCTGCTCCACCACATAGCTCAGCCGCTCCTCGGGGTTCTGCTGGACGATCTCCTGCAGGCGGGTCTTGTAATCGGCCTCAGCGTGCTTGCCCTCAGTGATGAAGGGCAGGATGAAGTTCTTTGCCACCTCCATGCCGCCGTCCAGATACAGGGCGGCGATGACGGCTTCAAAGGCATCGGACACCACGCTGGGGCGGGTGCGGCCGCCGCAGCGTTCCTCGCCCCGGCCCAGGCGCAGATACTCGCCCAGATTGATCTCCTGCGCAAACTGGAACAATGCGCCCTCGCTGACCAGGCTGGAACGGATGCGGGTCAGGTCGCCCTCGGGCCGGTCGGCGTAGGCATGGAACAGATAATCTGCCGAGACAATCTGCAGCACACTGTCGCCCAGAAATTCCAGCCGCTCGTTGTGCTGCACCGGCGTGCGGCTCTCGTTGGCGTAGCTGGTGTGGGTGAGCGCCGTCTCCAGCAGCTTCGGATTCTTGAACTTGTAACCAATAATTGTTTCCAACTGATGGCTCATGGATTTCTTACTCCCTTTATGTCAAAAATCGTTCTTTCTTGGCTCCCCTGCCAGGGGAGCTGGCCGATGTCAGTCGGCCTGAGAGGTTGTCAGCTCATCCAGCGCGCTCTGCATGGTGCCGCACAGGTCGTTTTCCACGCAGATCTTGGCCTGCCGGATGGCGTTCTTGATGCCCTTGGCCTTGGAGGAGCCATGTGCCTTGATGACCGGCTGCTTTGCGCCCAGGAAGGGTGCGCCGCCGTACTCCTCGCTGTCCATCTGGTGCTTGAGGTCAGACACGCTGTCCTTCAGCAGCAGATAGGCCAGCTTGCCGCCCAGATTCTTGAGGAACATTCCCTTCAGCATCCCCAGCAGCATCTTGGCGACGCCCTCGGTGAGCTTGAGGATGACGTTGCCGGTGAAGCCGTCGCAGACGACCACGTCCACGTCGCCGTTCGGCACGTCACGGGGCTCGATGTTGCCCACAAAGCGGATGCCCGGGATGGTCTTGAGCAGCTGATGGGCTTCTCTGAGCATCGGGGTACCCTTGCTCTCCTCGGCGCCGTTGTTGGCCAGCGCCACGCTGGGGGAGGTGCGGCCCTCCACCTTGTTCACGTAGCAGCTGCCCATGACGGCGAAAGCGGCCAGCATCTCGGGGCGGCACTCGACATTCGCGCCGCAGTCCAGCAGCAGATACGCCTTGTTCTTGGCCGGCACCATGGTGGCCAGCGCCGGGCGCTTGATGCCCCGCAGGGTGCGGACGATGAGGCTTGCGCCCACATGGAGCGCGCCGGTGCTGCCGGCGGAGACGAAGGCGTCGCCTCTGCCCTCTTTGAGCATATTCAGGCCCACGACGATGGAGGAATCCTTCTTCGTGCGGATGGCCCTGGCCGGCTCGTCGCACATCTCAATGGCCTCAGTGCAGTTCACCAGCTCGATGCCGTCCAGAGAGATGTTGTTGTCGGCGGCGGTCTTGCGGACAAGGGCCTCGTCGCCCACGCCGATGAGCTGGACGCCGTATTCCTTCACGGCAGCAGCCGCGCCTTCCAGCACGGCCAGGGGGGCGTTGTCTCCGCCCATCATATCTACGATGATCTTCATAGGTTTCATCCTTTCTGTCAGCAGCCTAGCCCTCTCAGTCACCTTCGGTGACAGCTCTCCCAAAGGGAGAGCCACTGGCGTGTCGGTCAGGCCCACGCTGGACGAGCAAAGCTCGATATTTCGTAAACAGTAGTGCCTTGCTGCCTCGATTCACGGCAGCTTGACAAGGTGCGTTGTCCAGAAGCCGCTGGCCCCGTAAGCGAGGCCCGCCCTTTTGCGCCATATCGGGCCTCCGGCGTCCAGTAGGAAGTAGCCCGGCCTGCCAAGGGCTCCCCCTTTGGGGGAGCTGTCATTGCTTTGCAATGACTGAGAGGGCTTCCTCACTTTTTTGTCTGCTTTACTTGCAAAAAAGCGGTCATCAGAGTAGAATAATAACATATGTATCGTAACATGGGCCTGTATACCCAAACGCGGATACATATACCGTAATTTGTCCGCATATCCACCCATCAACAGAGAGGAAACGTGGAGCATATGATCCTGAGCATGACCGGTTTTGGCCGGGGGACTGCTGTATTGAATGGCCGCGAGATCACGGTCGAGCTGCGCAGCGTCAACTCCCGGTATTTCGAGTATTCGTCCCGCATCCCCCGCAGCTGCAGCTACATGGACAGCCGCCTGAAAAAGCAGCTCAACGAGCGGGTCACCCGCGGAAAGGTCGAGCTGAGCATGACCATCCAGAACGTGGAGGCCGCCGACGCAGAAGTGACCGTCAACATGGAGCTGGCCCGCAGCTACCAGAAGGCCCTGCGGAACCTTTCGGAGAAGCTCTGCATCAAGAACGACGTCACCGTCTCGACGCTGACCCGCTTCCCGGACGTGCTGGCCACCCGCCACGCCGACGTGGACGAGGAACAGCTCTGGGCCGACGTCTCCGCCGTGACGGCTCAGGCGCTGGACAACTTCATCGCCATGCGCGCCGCCGAGGGTGCCAAGATGAAGGCCGACGTGGAGAGCCGCCTGTGCTTCCTCGAGGAGCGGGTGGGCAGGGTGGAGACCCTGAGCGCAGGCCGCGTCGAAGCCTACACCGCCCGCCTTTACGAGAAGCTCAAGACCATCCTCGAGGACCGCAGCATCGACGACGCCCGGGTCCTGACGGAAGCCGCCATCTTCGGCGATAAGACCGCCGTGGACGAGGAGACCGTCCGTCTGCGCAGCCACATCGCCCAGTACCGCTCCATTCTGGAGCTGGACGAGCCGGTGGGCCGCAAGCTGGACTTCCTGACCCAGGAGCTGAACCGTGAGACCAACACCATCGGCTCCAAGTGTCAGGACCTGGACATCACCCGCACGGTGGTGGACATGAAGGCGGAGATCGAGAAGATCCGCGAACAGATCCAGAACCTCGAATAAAAACAGTACGGAGGAGTTCAGATGAAGCTCATCAACATCGGCTTTGGCAATCTGGTCAGCGCAGGGCGGGTGGTGGCCGTCGTCAGCCCCGACTCTGCGCCGGTCAAGCGTCTGGTGAAGGAGGCGCGGGAGCGGGGGATGCTCATTGATGCGTCCTATGGCCGCAGCACCCGGGCCGTGCTCATCATGGACTCCGACCATGTAGTCCTTTCGGCCCTGACGCCTGAGACGGTGGCAGGCCGCGCTGCGGGCCAGCCGGAAGGAAAACCGACAGAGGAGCAGTAAAAAATGGAAAACGAAAAGTACCTGTTTGTCGTCTCCGGTGCCGCCGGTACCGGCAAGGATAGTGTGGTCAAGGCCCTGCGCGAGGCCCACCCCGAGATCGAAAAGACCGTCTCCGCCACCACCCGCGCACCCCGCCCCGGGGAGCAGGAGGGCGTGGACTACTACTACCGCACCCGGGAGCAGTTCCAGCACCTCATCGAAACCGACCAGGTGGTGGAGCACAACTTCTACAACGGCAACTACTACGGCACCCTCCGCGAAGAGGTGGATAAGCGCCTCGAGGCGGGCAAGCTGGTGGTGCTGGTCATCGACGTCCACGGCGCGGCCAATATCCGCCGGATGTTCCCGGGGGCTACCACCATCTTCCTGCTGCCGCCCTCCGTGGAGGAGCTGGAACGCCGCCTCCGGGGCCGCGGCACCGAGACGGAAGCCAGCATCCTCGAGCGCCTCGACACCGCAAAGAAGGAGCTGGCCGAGCAGGAGAAGTTCACCCTCACCCTCGTGAACGACGAGGTGGACGCCTGCGCTGAGAAGCTCTACGGCATCATCCGCCAGCGGGCCGGCCTCGACAGATAACAAGGAGCCGCGAATGCCAAAAACGGTAGGCGTTGCCGTGAGCAACGCGACCTTCCACTTCGACAAACTCTATACCTACGCCGTCATGCCCGACCAGCAGGAGGCCGTCCGCCTCGGCAGCATGGTGCTGGTGCCCTTCGGGCGGGGGAGCAGGGCCCGGATGGGCGTGGTGCTGGCCTGCGACGAAGAGCCGGAACACGCAAAGCTCAAGTACCTCTTCGATGTGGCCCCCGCCTCGGCCTGCCTGACGCCGGAGCTGCTGCGGCTGGTGCATTTCCTCAAGGAGCGCACCTTCTGCACCTACTACGAGGCCGTCAAGGCGGTCATCCCCTATGGGGCGCAGTATAAGCCCGCCCTCGCGGCGGACGGCGTGACGCCGGTGCTCCAAAAGCAGCTCACCCGCCACACCGAGAACAGCTATAAGCTGGTGGGGTCTTTGCAGCAAAAGCCCAGGCCCACGGCCAAGCAGCTGGCGGCAGTGGCCCTGCTGAGCGGGGGAGAGCGCACCCAGAACGAGATGGAGGCCCACGGCATCACCAAAGCCGTGCTGGACAACCTCTGCGCCAAGGGCGTCGTCGAATGCAGCAAGGTGAACAAATCCATCGACCTGTATTCGTCTATCCCGCTGAAAAACGAGCCCATCACCCTGACGGAAGAGCAGCAGGCGGCCTATGACGCCCTGCTGCCCGGCCTCGAAGACACCGCTCCCCACTCGGCGCTGCTCTACGGCGTCACCGGCAGCGGCAAGACGCTGGTGTTCTTAAAGCTCATCGAGCGGTGTCTGGCGCTGGGCCGCCGCGCCCTCGTGCTGGTGCCGGAGATCAGCCTGACGCCTCAGATGATCCTCCGCCTCAAGAGCCGGTTCGGGCGGCGGGTGGCCGTCCAGCACTCGGCCCTCAATCACACCGAGCGTCTGCTCCAATGGCAGATGATCCAGGACGGCGGTGCCGACATCGTGGTGGGGACCCGGAGCGCCGTCTTTGCCCCGCTGGAGAACATCGGCCTCGTCATCATCGACGAGGAGCAGGAGCACACCTACCGCTCCGAATCCGCGCCCCGCTACTCGGCCCACGAGGTGGCCCGGCAGCGCGCGGCGGAGAACGGGGCCCTGCTCCTGCTGGCCAGCGCCACCCCCAGCACCGAGAGTTATTATGCCGCCCAGCATGGCCGCACCCAGCTGGTGCGCCTGACCAAACGCTATGGCGGCAACCCGCTGCCCAAAGTCCAGATCGTGGATATGCGGGCCGAGCTTGCCTCCGGCAACCCCAGGGAGATCAGCCTTGCCATGGAGGATGCCATCCGGCACAACCTTGAGGCAGGCAAGCAGACCATTCTGCTGCTCAACCGCCGGGGTTACCAGACCGTGGCTCAGTGCGAGGACTGCCGCGAGGTGCTCAAGTGCCCCAAGTGCAGCGTGCCCATGGTGTACCACAAATCAGCGCATAAGGTGCTGTGCCACTATTGCGGCTCCCAGCAGGAGCCGCCGCCCACCATTTGCCCGGCCTGCGGCGGTAAATTACAATACCGGGGCTTCGGCACCCAAAAAGCCGAGGAGGAACTTGCAAAGCTTTTCCCGGAGGCGCGGGTGCTGCGCATGGATCAGGACTCTACCGCCGCCAAGGACGCCCACGAAAAGCTGCTTGCCAAATTTGCAGCACATGAATACGACATCATGGTGGGCACCCAGATGGTGGCAAAAGGTCTGGATTTCGAGGACGTGACCCTTGTGGGTGTTCTGGGCATCGATTCGCTGCTGTTTGCGCAGGGTTTCCGGGCATACGAGAACGTGTTCAGCCTGATCACACAGGTGGTGGGACGCAGCGGCCGTGCAAAAGAGCCCGGCTTTGCCATCATCCAGACCACCGACCCGGACAACCCGGTGCTCACCCTTGCTGCCGCGCAGGATTATGATGCTTTTTACGAGCAGGAGATCGCCTACCGCAGGCTGGGCTTGTACCCGCCCTTCTGCGGGCTGTGCGTCATCGGCTTTGCCGGTGCAAAGGAGAACGAGGTGGCGCGCGCCGCTGCCCGGTTCTCGGCACTTTTAGGACAGCAGGCGGCCAAGCAGCCGGATCTGCCCCTGCGCATTCTGGGCCCTACGCCCGGCAGCATTGAAAAGATTAACGATACCTACCGCTATAAGCTTACCGTCAAGTGCCGCAACGACCGCCGCTTCCGCGACCTTGTGCGTGCAGCACTGGCACTGTACGAAAAAGAAAAACTGCCGTCCAAGGCATCGGTCGTGGTAGACCTGCACTCGGATGGTGACATCTGAACGGTGGATTGTAAAATGGATAAAATACGCATTAATGATATTCTGAACTTTAGTAAAGAAGAAATACCAAATGTTCGCGTGAAATTCAATATTTACAATGGTTACGATGATCCGTTGGAACTTTATAAAACCGACCCGGATGAAGTAAATATCGACTGGTTTTTGTGGCGTGACCGCCGCCGTTATTTTAGTGTAGGACAAACGGCGATCTGCTTTTTAAAAATCGGAAATGATACATGGCTCATGACGTGTATCAAGACGATAACCGGGGAGAAAAAAGTTGATGAAATAAATGGCGGTGTTGGTTATGAGGCGCAGGATGATGCCCGTTACGGGAAATATTTCGGGCGGCTTGTTTTGCGTTATCATAATCCCTGCCGTACAATGGGGCGCACCTATGCGTCAGTAATGGACGAGTTGGAAGTTCTTGAGATTTTGAACAATCAGTTCACTGGCGAGGATTTTCCGGGTTATGAAAATGTACGGCTGAGTTATCGGCAATTAAAAAATGTGATCGACCGGCACCTTCCGGGCTGGATCGCAGCGCTGCAAAACCAGAAAGCGGTCTATCTGATTACGGATAACAAGACCGGTAAATTATATGTTGGCTCTGCCACATCGCAAACAGGAATGCTTCTCCAACGATGGTCAAATTATATTGCTGATGGCCATGGTGGAAACGAAGCATTGAAAGAGCTCGTAAAAAAGCAGGGCTTCGATTATGTAAAAGAAAATTTCCAGTATTCTATCCTTGAAAACTATAATGCACGGATGGATGACGAATACATTTTGAGACGTGAGTCCTGGTGGAAAGAAACACTTCGGACAAGAGAGTTTGGATACAATAAGAATTAAAAACTTGATTTGGAGGTACCATTATGGCTATCCGTAATATTGTTAAAGAAGGCGACCCCATCCTGAACAAGGTCTGCCGCCCTGTGACCAATTTTGATGACCGTCTTGCCACCCTGCTGGACGATATGCGCGAGACTATGATCGCCGCCGATGGCGTGGGTCTGGCTGGCCCGCAGGTGGGCATGATGCGCCGCCTGTTCGTGGTGTGGGACACCACCGATGCCCCGGAGGAGATCCCCGAGGATTACGAGTACAAGTTCATTGATTTCGTCAATCCCGAGATCCTTGCTGTTTCTGAGGAGGAAGAGACCGCCTACGAGGGCTGCCTGTCCTTCCCGGGGCATAACGGCGCTGTGACCCGCCCGGTTGCCGTCAAGGTGCGTGCACAGGACCGCAACGGCGAATGGTTCGAGCTGGAAGCTGACGGCCTGCTGGGTCGCTGCATCCAGCACGAGAACGACCATCTGGACGGCATCACCATCATGGAGTCCAGCGAGTATTTCTATGAGGATACCGAGGAAGGCAAAAAGGCCGCCCGCGAAGCGAAAGGAAACAACTGATGCGCATTTTGTTCATGGGCACGCCGGATATTGCCGCCGAGTGCCTGAAAGCCCTGTATGCCGCCGGGCACGATATCTGTGCCGTGTACACCCGGCGGGATAAGCCTGTCGGCCGCAAGCAGGTGCTCACCGCGCCGCCGGTCAAGGAGGTGGCTCTGGAGCACGGAACACCCGTGTTCCAGCCCCGCACCTTGCGGGACGGCAGCGAGGATGAAAACATCCGCGCCCTTGCCCCGGAGTTGATCGTGGTGGTGGCCTATGGCTGCATTCTGCCAAAGTCCGTGCTGGAAATGCCCCGCTACGGCTGCATCAACCTGCACGTTTCGCTGCTGCCGAAATATCGCGGCAGCGCCCCGGTGCAGTGGTCGGTACTGAACGGTGATGCTGAGACTGGCGTTTCCATCATGCAGATGGATGAAGGTCTGGATACCGGCGATGTGCTGTACTGCAAAAAGATCATCATCGACCCCGAGGAGACCAGCGGCGAACTGTTCGACCGCGTTACCGCCGTGGGTGCCGCAGCCCTGTGTGAGACCATCCCTCAAATCGCAGCAGGCACTCTGACCGCTGTGCCGCAACAGCACGAGAATGCTACCCTTGCCCCCATGCTGAACAAGGAGATGGCAGAGTTCCACCTGACCGACACTGCCGCCCATATCCATAACTGGGTGCGCGGCATGAACCCTTGGCCGGGTGCATGGTTCATCACCTCCGGCGGCAAAAAGCTCAAGGTGATGTCCTGCCGCGTGGCTGCCGCCAATGGCGAAGCCCCCGGCACGGTGCTGACCACAAAGCCTCTGACCGTAGCCTGCGGCGAGGGCGCTATCCAGCTGCTGGAGGTCGTGCCGGAGGGCAAAAAGCCTATGGACGGTACCGCCTTTGCAGCGGGTCTGCGCCTGAAAACGGGGGATAGCCTCTGATGGCCGCAAATCCGCGTGCGGCGGCAGTCGCCGCACTGGTACGGCAAGAGCAGGACGGCTTTTCCAATCTGGTGCTGGACGCAGAGCTCAAGCGCCAGAAGCTGGAAGGCCGGGATAAGGCTTTTGCAAGTGCCATTTTCTACACCGTATTGGAGCATCGCGGCACGCTGGACTATATTCTGGAGCAGTTTCTGCCCAAGGGTCTGGCAAAGCTGGATGCACCCGTGCGGGAAATTTTACGCGCTGCACTGGCACAGGCACGCTATATGCAGGTGCCTGTCTCCGCTGCGGTGAACGAGGCGGTCAAGCTGACCCGCACCTTTAAAAAATCCAGCGCCTCCGGCCTTGTCAATGCTGTGCTGCGCAAGGCCTGCGGTTATGATTTAGACGCTGCCGTCTTTACAGACGAGATCCAGCGCCTGATGGTTTTAGGCTCTGCCGGGCGGGATGTGGCAGAATTTCTCCACAAAAATTACCCGGATGAAGCACTGGGCATCCTGACCTATCAGGCCGATGGCGGTTTGACCAGTCTGCGTGCAAACCCCCTCAAGGCCAGCGCCGCGCAGCTGTGCGCGCTGCTTACAGAGCAGGGCGCAGCGGAGGTGCGGCAGGGCATCGTGCCCGGCAGTGTGCTGGCACGGTTTGCGGGCAGCCCGGCAGACAATGAGCTGTTCCGGCAGGGCTACTACCATGTAGAGGGACAGGCCAGCCAACTGGCAGCTCTTTGCGTGGGCGCAGCTCCCGGCGAGACAGTGCTGGACCTGTGCGCTGCCCCCGGCGGCAAGACTATCCTGCTGGCCGAGCAGATGCAGGGCACGGGAGAGCTTTATAGCTGCGATGCGGCAGAAAACCGTGTGGGGTTGATCCGCACCGCTGTGGATCGCATGGGCTTTATCGGGGTGCACACCCTGTGCAACGATGCCACCAAGCCGAACCCTGCACTGCCCATGGCAGACCGCATCCTGACGGATGTGCCTTGCAGCGGTTTGGGCATTCTGGCAAAAAAGCCGGATCTGCGCTATAAAAAGCTGGAAGCTGACCGGCAGGCAGAACTGCTTGCCACGCAGGCGGCAATTCTGGATACTGCTGCGGCGCAGCTCAAGGCGGGCGGGCGGTTGGTCTATTCCACCTGCACCATCGACCCGGCAGAAAATCAGCAGCAGATCGCAGCCTTTTTGCAGCGTCACCCGGAATTCACGGTCTGCGCACCGGATGTTCCGCTGCCCGCCGGAATGACGGCAGGGGAGCACGGTTGCCTTTCGGTGCCCACCCGCACCGGCATGGACGGCTTTTTTCTGTGCGTGCTGCAAAAAGCCGCCGGAACACAATAAGCACGACCCTTGCGGGTCGTATCCTCTTATAGGAGAACAGAATGGAACAAAAACGCTGTATTTCTTCCCTGACGCTGGCAGAACTGACTGCTGAACTGAAAGCGCTGGGACAGCCGGGTTTCCGGGCAAAGCAGATCTTCCACTGGGTGCACCAGAAGCTGGTCACCGAGTTTTCTGCCATGACCGACCAGCCCAAGACCCTGCTGGCAAAGCTGGAAGAAACCTTTTATATCGCTGCACCGCAGATCGAGCGCCGTCAGGAGGCCAAGGACGGTACCGTAAAGTATCTGCTGCGCATGGCTGACGGCAACTGCATCGAGACCGTTGTTATGCGTTACCATTACGGCAATACCGTGTGTGTGTCCACGCAGGTGGGCTGCCGCATGGGCTGCCGGTTCTGCGCCTCCACACAGGCAGGGCGGGTGCGCAACCTTGAAGCAGGCGAGATCTGCTCCGAGATCTACACTGCCCAGAAGGATATCGGCGAGCGCATCTCCCATATCGTGCTCATGGGCATCGGCGAGCCACTGGATAACTTTGACGAAGTGATGCGCTTTTTGGAGAATATCACCTCGCCCGAGGGCGTCAATATCGGCATGCGCAACATCAGCCTTTCCACCTGCGGCCTTGTACCCAAGATCGACCAGCTGGCGGAAAAAAAGCTGCAGCTTACCCTTTCCATCTCACTGCACGCCCCCACAAACCAGATCCGCAGCAGCATGATGCCGGTCAACGATGCCTACCCGGTGGAGCAGCTGATCCAGACGGTGCGCCGGTATCAGGAGACCACCGGTCGCCGGGTCAGCTTTGAATATTCCATGGTGCGCGGTGTCAATGATTCTGATGTCTGCGCAAAGCAGCTGGCAGACCTGATCCGGGGCATGGGTGCTCATGTAAATCTGATCCCCATCAACCCGGTGGACGGCAGCCCGTATTCCGCTACGGATGCAGCCAATGTGCGCAGATTCCAGCAAAAGCTCGAAAGCCTTGGCGTAAACGCCACGGTGCGCCGCCGCCTTGGCAGCGAAATCAGCGCCGCCTGCGGCCAGCTGCGCCGCGACGAAATGAACGGCAAGGCATAAATAGAGGGAGAAACCTATGAAACTTGCAGGAAAAACGGATGTAGGACGCGTCCGGCAGGACAATCAGGACGATTACCGCGCAGGAGAGCTGCCCGGCGATGCAGCATGGGCGCTGGTATGCGATGGCATGGGCGGCGCACGCGGCGGGCGTGAGGCTTCGCAGTGTGCGTGCAGCGTCATTGAGCGCTGCTTTCAGGAGCAGTACAGCCAGTGCATCCCCGGCGAAGAGGAGACTTTTTTAAAAAAAGCGCTGCTCAGCGCCAACCGCTATGTGTTCCAGAAGGCGCTGCGGGAGGAGTCTCTGGCTGGAATGGGCACTACCGCCGTCTGCGCTCTGGTGCGCGGCGGCAAGGCCTATCTGAGCCACGCGGGCGATTCCCGCGCCTACCTGTACCGGGACGGTAAGCTGGCGCAGCTGACCCACGATCACTCCTATGTGCAGGAGCTTGTGGACTGCGGCACCATCACACAGGAGCAGGCAGAGCATCACCCGCAGAAAAACATCATCACCCGGGCGCTGGGCGTGGATTACCGGCTGGAGCCGGAGTTCACCACCGTGGCGCTGCGGGCAGGGGATGTTCTGCTGCTGTGCACGGACGGCCTGACCAATGCCGTGCCCACGGAGCAGCTGGAGCAGTTGTTGCGCAGCGGGTCTTTTTACGACCTGCCGGATGTTCTGATCCGCACCGCCAACGAAAACGGCGGCCCGGATAACATCACCGCCCTGCTGGTGGGGGTAGAGCCGATGGAGGTGCGCCATGGATAACCTGATCGGTAAAAGACTGGACGGCCTGTACGAGGTGCAGGAACTGATCGGCTCCGGCGGCATGGCCAACGTGTATAAGGCGGTCATGCGGGGACAGAACGGTCCCGTGCCCGCCGGGACTGTGGTGGCGGTCAAGGTGCTGCGGCAGGAATATATGCACGACCCGGATCTTGTGCGCCGCTTTAAAAACGAATCCAAGGCCATCTCTCTGCTGAACCACCCCAATATCGTCAAGGTGTACGATGTTTCGGTCAACGACCATCTGCAATATATCGTTATGGAGTATGTGGACGGCATGACCCTGCGGGAATACCTCAACGAGCGGGGCGGTAAGCTTTCCAGCCGGGAGACCGTGCACTTCATCTCCCAGATCCTCAAGGCGCTGGAGCACGCCCACGCTAACGGCATCGTGCACCGGGATATCAAGCCCCAGAACATTATGCTGCTGGACAATGGCCAGCTGCGCATGATGGACTTCGGCATTGCCCGTATTTCCCGGGCAGATAACCAGATGCTGGCCGGCAAGGCGATGGGCAGTGTGCATTATATCAGCCCGGAACAGGCCAAGGGGGACGAGACCGACCGCACCAGCGACATCTACTCGGTAGGCGTCATGATGTACGAGATGCTCTCCGGTCATCTGCCCTTTGATGCCGATGATGTGGTGGAGGTCGCCATCAAGCAGATCTCGGACGAGCCCCGCTCGCTGCACGAACTGGCACCGGAGGTTCCCTATGCGCTGGTGGAGATCACCGAAAAGGCTATGGCCAAGCTCCCCCAGAACCGCTACCCCTCGGCACGGGCGATGCTGGAAGCACTGGATACCTATGTGCAGAACCCCTCCGTGTTGTTTGAATATCAGTATATTACAGAAGAAGCACCCGAAAAGGTGGTGAAACGTACCATGAACCAGAACCGCGCGATCCGTCAGAACGAACAGCCCGCCCCCCGCAAAAACGGCAAAAGCAAGCCGGGTAAAAAGCGCCGTACCGTCTTTTTGCCTGCATTGTTCGGTATCACCATTGCCTTTGCACTGGCCTGCATGGCGCTGTGCTGGATGATCCTGAACGACTCCTCCAACCTGATGAACAACAAGGCCGATGTCACCCTTGGGGACTATATCGGCATGACCAAGGATCAGGCCATGGCCACGGATCAGATCGCATCCGGCCAGATCTCCCCGGAGTGGGAAGAAGAGTATAACAGCAACTATGCCGCCGGTTATATCTATAAGCAGTCGCCGGTGTCCGGCCGCACCGTCCGCGAAGGTCAGAGCGTAACGCTGACCGTCAGTCTGGGCACCCAGTATGTCACTGTGCCGGATCTGACCAACTATGTGCAGACCGATGCCGAACAGCAGCTCAAGGCACTGGGCGTTTCGGTGCTGGTCACGCAGGCTGTGGATACCACCGTGGCTTCCGGCGCGGTCATCCGCACCGACCCTGCTGCCGGTACGCAGGTAGCGGCAGGCTCTACGGTCATCCTTTATATCAGCCGTCCGCAGGTGTCCACCACCACCAAAGTGCCCTCCCTTACCGGCATGAGCGTGAATGATGCCCGCACCCTGCTGGTGCAGAACCATCTGGGTCTTGGCAGCCAGAGCGAAGAATATAGCGACCAGCCCGCAGGTACGGTGCTCAGCCAGAGCCCTGCGGCAGGTGCTACCGCAAAGCTGAACAGCCGCGTAAACGTTGTGGTCAGCGCAGGCGCTGCACCGGTACAGGAACCGGAGCAGCCCGGCGGTGACGGCACTTCCGGCACCACGGGCGAAGGCTCTACCGGCGGCGAGAGCACCGGCGGCAGCAGCGAGCCGAGCTCCAGCAGCAGCTCCACAGGCGGCGGTATTCTGGACTGGTGGTCCTCGCTGCTGGGCTGACGGAGGATGTGCATGAACGGTTATATCGTAAAAGGCATCGGCGGCTTTTACTATGTAAAAACGCCGGACGGCATCGTGGAGTGCAAACCCCGCGGCATTTTCCGCAAACAGAAGATCACCCCTGTGGCAGGGGATGAGGTGATGCTGGAAACCGAGAACGGCGCAGCGGTCATTGCGCAGATCGCACCCCGCAAAAACGTTTTTGTGCGCCCGCCGGTGGCAAATCTGGATGTGCTGTTCCTTGTGGCCAGCACCACCCAGCCTACCCCCAGCACGCTGGTGCTGGATAAGCTTTCGGCCATTGCGGTGGATAAGGGCGTGCAGCCGGTGGTGGTGTGCACCAAAAGCGACCTTGCCGAGGCGGATTTTCTGGCAAATGCCTACGCAAAATCCACCCTGCCGTTTATCCGTATCGACTACGAAAGCGGTGCAGGGCTGGACGAAATAAAACAGTGGATCAACGGCAGATTGTGCGCCTTCTGCGGCAACTCCGGCGTGGGTAAATCCACCCTGCTGAACGCGCTGCTGCCGGACGCTGCCCGCGAGACCAGCGCCATCAGCCAGAAGCTGGGGCGCGGCCGCCACACCACCCGCGAGGTGTCCATCTTTGAAGCTTACGGCGGACGCATTGCCGACACCCCGGGCTTTGCCAGTCTGGAGGCGAACCGTGCAGGGTTCATCCCCAAGGAGAATCTGGAGCACGCCTTCCCAGAATTCGGCCCTTATCTGGGTCAGTGCCAGTTTACCGGCTGCTCCCACCGCAGCGAAAAAGGCTGTGCTGTGCGGGCGGCGCTGGCAGAGGGCAGGCTTTCCCAGACACGGTACGACAGTTATTGCGCCATGTATGACGAGGTAAAGGATGTCAAGGACTGGCAGCGCCCGAAAGTGTAATACGGAAGGAAGAATAAAATGTCCCGTTGTGTGATCCTTTCCGCCTGCCCGGTGCAGCCGGAGCTCAGGCACCTACTGCGCAGCGATGATTTTATCATCGCCTGCGATGCGGGCTACCGCAACTGCGCGCGGCTGGGCTGCAAGCCGGATATCATCGTAGGCGATTTTGATTCCGCTCCCTGTCCGCAGCAGGATCAGGACGATATCGTGGTACTGCCCCACGTCAAGGACGACACCGATACCGAGTATGCCGCAAAGCTTGCTGCGCAAAAGGGTTTTGACGAGGTGCTTTTGCTGGGCGCACTGGGCGGCAAGCGGGTGGAGCACACCCTTGCAAACCTGTGCACCGGCCTTGGGCTGGAACAGCGCGGTATCCGCGCCGCCTTGCAGGACGAGCGCTCCCGCATCACCTTTGTGCTGCCGGGCGAGAGCCGCTGCTACCCCAAGGAGGAGTTCTTCTACTTCTCGGCCTTCCCCATGGAGGGGCGCGCCGAGGGCGTGTACGAAAAAGGCTCCTTTTACGAGCTGGAGGATGCCGTGCTCACAGCAGGCTATCCGCTGGGTGTGAGCAACGAGTACGCCGAAGGCTCAGACTGCATCACTGTCAGCACCCGGCAAGGCGCGCTTGTGGTGGTGGAGACCATCGCGGATTGAACCCTTCCCGGAACATTTTTGCCTGTCAGACGCTATAATGGGGTAAACATGAGCGAAAGGCGGGGTGGAGATGCAGGTAGTGGTCATTCGTAGCCCGAAAGCGCTGTGCGGCATTCTGCGCAAGCTGTTCGGTATCCGCAAAGAGAACTGAATCCATAAAAGGCCGGTGTGTGGCAGCTGCTACACACCGGCCTTTTGCTGTCGGCATACCGCCGCCTGCCGCCGCATACACTCTTACGGAAACGGACAGGGAAAGGAGCGCACTGCACATGGAACTGAAGATATTCCGGGACACGCTGCCGCAGGGCGGGGCAGGCTGTACCGTAAAAGCAGAACTTCCGCTGGAGACCGAGATCCGCATCTCGGACGATCTGCCGCCGGTGGGCAAGCTGGTCAAGTGCTTTGTCCGCCCGGTTGTTCTGCAGCGGCAGTTGCAACCGGGCAGACTTACCTTAGAGGGCTATCTGCGCTGCATAGTGTTTTACCAGAGCGAAGCAGAAAAAGGCCTGTGCCAGACCGAGCAAAAGCTGCCCTTCACTCGGCAACTGGAACTGCCGGAGCTTGCCTTTACCGCATGGACAGCCGTGGTGGAAGGGCAGACAGAGTACCTCAACACCCGCGCAGCAGACCCGCGCCGCATTGAGGTACGGGGAGCCTACGGGCTGGTAGTCACGGTGCACACCCAGTGCAAGACCGAGGTCATCACGGCATTGGCAGATGGCGGCATTGAGCAGCAGCTGCGCACACTACAAGGCGTGCGCAGCGTGGCGGTGCTGGATAAGCTGGTCACCTTGGAAGGCGAACTGGTCTTTGCAAAGCCCCCGGCGGCTGTACTGGATATTACCGGCAACGCCTGTGTGGCAGAGGTAAAGCTGCTTGCCGGAAAGGCTGTGGTTAAGGGCGAGCTGCGGGTGCAGTGTGCATGGCGGGCAGAAGGGGACACTGCCTTGCAAAGTCAGGCGGCGGCACTGCCTTTCCAGCAGGTGATAGATTTAGAGGGCATTACCGAAGACTGCCGCTGCTTATGCGTGGCAGAGCCGGTTGGTTTTACCTTGTCACAGGCAGAAAGCGCCGCCGCCCAGCTGACGGCAAACGTCATGCTGCATCTGCGGGCATGGCGCAGCTACCAGCTACAAGTGGCGGTGGATGCTTTTTCCACCCGGTTTGAAACAGAGCTTACGCCGCAGCCGCTCGTCACAGAGCAGTTGCTCTGCACCCTGAACGATACCGCTACCACCACAGGCTCCGGTCCGCTGCCGGATGCAGGGGCGCAGCTGCGAGCCTGCTTTGTACACTACGGCCCCCAGCAGACCATCCAAAAAGGGGAGGGCTGGGTGCTTTCCGCAAAAGCGGTGGTAACGGCTCTTGCAGAGAATACCCTCGGCGAGCTGGAAAGCTACGAGAAAACCTTGGAGGTCAATATTCCTCTGCCCATTACGCCGCCGGAGGGAACGGTACTTGTGCCGGAATGCTGGCTGAGCACCGAGAACGTGCAATGCACCTGTGCGGGCGGTACGCTGGAAGCCACCATTACCGTGCGGGCAGAGGGTACGATCTTGGGCTGTACCACCAGCCCGGTCATTGGCAGCATCACTCTTGGCGATCCGCTGCCCGATACCGACCCCGAAATTGCACTGCGGATCTACTACGCGCAGGCGGGGGAGGAGGTGTTCGCAGTGGCACGGCGGTTCCATGTGGCTCCGGCGCAGATCCTTGCGGCAAACCAACTGGAAGAGGAACTTTCCAGTCTGCCACAGGCACAGCGGCTGCTGATCCCGGTCACCTGAGCCGTAAGGCTGTAAACATAATAAAATCTGTACCTCTTTCCCGGACGGCACAAGCTGCCGCGCCGGGGAGGGGGTGTTTTTTTGTCCGTACTGCGTAGAAAATGCAACGGAAAGAATTACTAAAAGTCACTGTAAAAGGATGCTTTAAATAAAACGAATTATCGACGTAAAATATAACAGATATACGTTTAGTATCTTTCGCAAGTGATTATAAATCAACGCACGAGCTACACTGATATCGATTTCAACATATGAGAGCGTCTTGAGAATACGATTTGTATTTAATGCTTTGCAGAGCGTCTATGGATGTGGTATACTAAGGAGGATGCAAATGCAAACGACTACCGCTTACCTGCTGTGTCCGGTGTACAGCACAGTTTCTGCCGGGAATGTAGCACGGCGGGCGGTAAAATGATATCGCGGGAGAGTGGAATACTTGGAACTGGAACAGGCAAAAAAGCGTGTGGAAGAGCTGCGCGCAGTTATTGAGAAAAACAACCGGCTTTACTACGATCAGGATGCGCCAGAGCTGGAAGATTTTGAATACGATGCCCTGACGCGGGAACTGAAGGAACTGGAAGCGCAGTTCCCCCAGCTTGTCACAGCAACATCGCCCACCCAGAAGGTGGGCGGCACCGCCAGCAGCAAGCTGCCCAAGGTGACCCATGTTGTCAAGATGGAAAGCCTGCTGGATGCGTTTTCTTTTGACGAACTGCGGGACTTTGACCGCCGTGTCCGCGAGGCCGGGGTCACACCGGAATATGTCGTGGAGATCAAAATCGATGGTCTTTCTTGCAGCTTAGAGTATGAGAACGGGCAGCTTGTCCGCGCCTCCACCCGCGGTGACGGCGTGGTGGGCGAGGATGTTACCGCAAACGTGCGTGCCATCCGCAGCATCCCCAAGACCCTCAAGGATGCGCCGGAGTTTCTGGAAGTGCGCGGCGAGGTGTATATGCCTCACAAGGCTTTTCAACACCTGTGTGCCGAGCAGGAATTGCAGGGTGCTGCGCCTTTTAAAAATCCCCGCAATGCAGCAGCTGGTTCTCTGCGGCAGAAGGATGCCCGCATCACCGGCAGCCGGGGGCTTTCCATCTTTGTGTTCAATGTGCAGCAGATCCGGGGTAAGATCCTGACCAAGCACTCCGAAAGTCTGGATTACCTCAAGAGCCTTGGTCTGCCTGTATCGCCACGCTACCATGTGGTGCATGATATCGAGGATGCCATTGCCGAGATCGAGAACATTGGCCAGAACCGCGCCAAGTTGGATTTTGACATGGACGGTGCCGTTATCAAGGTGAATGATTTTGCGCAGCGAGAGCTGATGGGTTCCACCAACAAATTCCCGCGTTGGGCCATCGCCTTCAAGTACCCGCCGGAAGTCAAGGAGACCACCCTGCGCAGCATCGAAGTGGCGGTGGGACGCACCGGCGTGCTTACCCCTACCGCCTGCTTCGACCCGGTATTTCTGGCGGGTACCACGGTAGCCCGCGCCACTCTTCACAACGAGGACTTCATCCGTCAGTTCGGGCTGTGCATCGGGGACACCATTCAGGTGCGCAAGGCGGGCGATATCATCCCGGAGGTTATCGGGGTCACCCATCATACAGAGGGAGCCGAACCCTACACCATGCCTGCGGTCTGCCCCTCCTGCGGTGCGCCGGTGGTGCATCTGGAGGACGAAGCAGCTCTGCGCTGCGTGAACCCGGAGTGCCCGGCACAGGCACTGCGCAATATCATCCATTTTGCATCCCGGGATGCCATGGATATCGAAGGTCTGGGCGAGGCAGTGGCCACCCAATTGGTGGAAAAGGAACTGGTGCACTCCGCAGCAGATATCTACACGTTGACCCGGGAACAGCTGCTGGAGCTGGACAAATTCAAGGAAAAAAGCGCAGACAATCTGTTACAGGCCATTACTGCCTCCAAACAGAACAATCTGGATAAACTTCTTTTTGGTTTTGGCATCCGCAATATCGGTGATAAGGCGGCCGCGCTGTTGGCAGAGCATTTCGGCACGCTGCAAGCCATCCGGGAAGCTACCGCAGAGCAGATCAGTCAGATCGACGGCTTTGGCGGTGTGATGGCGCAAAGCGTGGTGGAGTTCTTTGCCAAGGAAGGCACCACCGACCTTGTGCACCGCCTTGCAGATGCCGGGGTCAATATGCAGTGGAAGGGCGAGCCGAAGGGGGACAAGCTTGCGGGCAAAACACTGGTGGTCACCGGTACGCTGGAGACCCTCTCCCGCAACGAAGCCGAGGCGCTCATCGTGAAAAACGGCGGCAAGGCCAGCGGCTCTGTCTCCAAAAAAACGGCCTATGTTGTGGCTGGTGCATCGGCGGGCTCCAAACTGACCAAGGCGCAGGCACTGGGCGTGCCGGTGCTGACCGAGCAGGAATTTCTTGCCATGCTGCAAGATGCCCCGGCAGAACAGGAAACAACTTAAAGCGCCCTCTTATCGCAAGTCAAGAAATTAGTGCAACATTCAAACAGCATATTTGCGTTATGCAATTCAACGCTGTTGCTGCCGCATTAAAAAGTTAAATTGCTATAAATGCCGAAATACAAGTAATTTCAAAAGCTTCTGCAACGCTGTTGCAGGGGCTTTTTTGTTTGTCCGTTCCCGGTTCTAATAATGCACAAAGCGCATACAATGCTAGCACAAAGCTTTCGTGGAAGGAGAACCCAAAGTGGACGAGTATTACCGAACTGTCAAAGCCCTTCCCACTTGGTTGGCAGCGCCGCTGGCACAGCTGCCCGCACAAACGGCAGCACGCGTACAGGAGCTGCGGCTGCGCACAGGCTGTGCGGTCGCATTTACCGTGCAGGGGCGGCAATGCCCTGCTTCTGCACTGCCGGGCTGCCCTCCAAGGCTGGCCGCAATGCGGCTGGATGCGCTGCAAATAGAGGAGATCTTCCACACCCTTTGCAACGGCTCGGTGCACACCCACGAAAGGGAGCTTACCGAGGGTTACCTGACCACTTCTGCCGGAAACCGTGTGGGCGTAGCGGGGCAGTTCGTGCAGCGGGAAGGGCAGAGCATCACCCTGCAAAAGGTCACCTCGCTCAACCTGCGGATCGCACGCAGCTGTGTTATCCCTTTGCCGCCCGCGCTGGACAAGCTGCTGGAGCAGCACTTTACCGGGCTGCTGATAGTGGGAGAACCCGGCAGCGGCAAGACCACCCTGCTGCGCACCATCGCCCAGACGCTGGCTGAGCGGCAGCGTTTGGTAGCAGTGGTGGACGAGCGGGGCGAGCTTTTCCCGCCGGAGCAACCCCTGCCGCCGCTGGAGCGCATCGGCGGGGTGGATAAAGCCCGCGCTGTCCAGATGGCGCTGCGCACGCTGGCACCGCAAGTGATCTTGCTGGACGAGCTGGGCGGCTTGGAAGAGACCAGAGCACTGGAACAAGGCTTTTTCAGCGGGGTGGACTTTATTGCCAGTCTCCACGCGCCGGATGCTGCACAGGCCCAGTGCCGCCCACAGGTACAGGCTTTGCTGCAACGCGGGATGCTGCGGCAGCTGGTCGTCCTTGCCGGGCGAGAGACCCCGGGCTGCATCCGGGAAGTGTGCGCCGTATGAGCGGCTTTCTGCGCGGGTTTGGTCTGTTTTTGCTCCCGCTGTGCGGCTGGCTGGCGGGGGACGCAGTACAAGCTGAAACCAACCTGCATCTTGCCGCCTTGCAGCGCACCATCGAGCTATTGCAGCGCATCCGGCAGGAGATCCAGTACCGCCGGGCAGACCTGCAAAGCCTTTACCGGCAGCTTTGCCGCGAGGGTCTTTTGCCGCAAGCTCCCTGCGGTACATTGCAGCAGCTGCCCGCACCGGAGCGGCTCTCTGCGGCAGAGCACGCCTGTTTTACAGAGTGCTTTAGAGGTCTTGGCCGCGCAGAGGCCGCACAGGAATGCGAACGGCTGGATTACTATACGGCGCGGTTCGAGGACTATTTGCAGCAGGCACGCCGCACGGCACAGCGGCAGGCCGGTCTGCCGCACCGTCTTGGGCTGGCAGGCGGCATGATGCTGGCGCTGCTCTTTTTGTAAAGGCTGTAGGGAACAAAGGAGAAACGGATGGATATCGAGCTTGTGTTCAAAATTGCGGCCATCGGCATCATCGTTGCTGTGCTCAATCAGTTGCTCATCCGCTCCGGGCGGGAGGATCAGGCCATGATGACCACGCTGGCGGGGCTTGTGGTGGTGCTCTCCATTCTCGTCAAGCAGATCAGCGCCCTGTTTGCCACCATCCGCTCTCTGTTCGCACTATGAGTGCGGCGGTTCCGGTGCTGGCGGCGCTGCTGCTGGCGGCCTTTGCCGGTATTCTATTACAACGGTATTCCCCGGCGTTTGCACTGCTGCTTTCGCTGGGTGCTGCGGTGTGGCTGCTGCTCCGTCTGGCACAGCCGCTGCGCGGGGTACTGCAAGCATTCGTGCAGCTGGGGCAGCACACCAACGCACAGGCTTTTTCCTGCCTTTTGCGCAGCGCGGGGATCATGCTGCTGGCAGATTACGTCCGCACCCTCTGCGAGGAAGCCGGAGCAGACACTCTTGCATGGTGTGCCGGGCTGGCGGGGCGGTGTCTCGTACTGGCAGCAGTATGGCCGCTGCTGGAACAGATATTCCAGACGATCTGGGGGTTGGCGGGATGAAAAAACGCAGCCTTATCATTTGCGTGGCAGCGCTGGACTTTCTGTGCAGCAAAGCCGCCCTGAAAGCTGCGGCGGCAGAGACAACGCCGTGGCAGACCTATCTCGACAAAGCACCTGTACAGGCCGAGCAGTTTGCGGCAGACCCGCTTGGCACCTTGCTGCATTTATTTGCCGCCGAGCCGGTGCAATTACTGCGGGATGTGCTGCAGCAATATGCCGATATTCTACTGTTTTTATCGCTGGCGGCTGGGCTTGCATTTCTCTTGCAGGACACTGCCGACAGAGCCCTGCTGGAGCTGGCGGCTGCCGGCGGCTGCGGCGTTTTGTTGTGGCAGGAACTGGACGAGCTTGCCGCTGCCCTGTGCACCCGGATGGCCGGGTGGAAAAGCTATCTGCTGGGCTTTTTGCCGGTGTACAGCGGCGTACTGGCGGCGGGCGGCGAATGGAACGCCGGAGCGGCTGCAAACGGCTTTCTGCTCACGGTGCTATGTTTTATTGCACAGGCGGTCACTCTCTGGCTGCAGCCGCTGCTGCGCAGCTACCTTGCTATCAGCATGGCCTGCGGCATCAGTTCCCGCAAAAGTCTGTCCGAGGGCTGCACTCTGACCGGACGGCTGCTGCGGCAGGCCATCGGCTGGGCGGGCAAAGCGTTCGCCGCCCTGATGAGCCTTCAGCGCGTAGTCACGGTACAGCTGGATCGTTCGGCCTCCCGTCTGGGGCAACTGCTGACCGGCAGCGTGCCCATTGTAGGGCAGGCACTGAGCAGCGCGGCAGACGCAGTGCTGGCCGGGATGCAGTTACTCAAAAGTACCCTTGGTATTGCCGCATTACTCAGCATCGGGGCAGAGTTTGCGCCCTTGTATCTCGGGCTGCTGGTACATCTGTTTTTTCTGTCCTGCTGCGGCTGGCTTGCCGGGATCGGCGGGCTGGAGCATTGCCATAAGCTGCTGCAATGCTTTGCCGAGGCTGTGCGCTGCATGGCGGCAGTTACAGCTTTGTTTTTCATGTTGTTTGTGGTGGGCATCGTGCTGCTGATGTTGACAGGGGGTGGTTAGATGCAGGCATTTCAGCGGGCCGCGGCAGTGTTCTGCATGGCGTGCATCGGGGCGGAACTGGTCAGTCTTTTTGGCGGGCAAAGCTGGGCAGGCCGGTGCATAAAAGCCGTAGCCGGACTATATATTTTAGCAGTCCTTCTTGCGCAGCTGCCACGACTGCCGGGCAAGATCATGACCGCTTTTTCAGGAAATACAGCCCCGGCGGCCACATCCACTGCACAGCCGGATGCACTGGAAACGGAGATCCTGACTGAGACCAAGGCTCAACTGGAAGAGTATTGCACTGCACAGTGCAGCCAACAGTTTGGGCTGGATATTCGTGTAACAGTCACACTGGAAAAAACCGGGCAGCAGGTCGTGGTAAAAAAGGCTGTTGCAGCTTTCCCGGCGGGCTGTACCGCTGCACAAAAACAAGAGGTGCTCAGCTTTTTACAGCAGACACTGGGCACCGCTCCCACGGCAGCGGAGGAGAGCACATCATGAAAAAGAACGAATTGCTTTCCGCCTTGCGCTCTCTGCAAAGCAGTAAAGGCCGCACTTCGCTGGCAGTGGCGGTCGGTGTGCTGGCAATGCTGCTGCTTTTGCTGTCGGAACTTTTGCCCGGCGGTGGTACGCAGAAAGCGGTGGTATCCACCACCCAGACCGTTGCTGTCAGCCAGTACCAGACCCGGCTGGAGCAGCAGCTGGAAGGGCTTATCAGCCAGCTGCAAGGGGCGGGACGTACCACAGTCATGGTCACCCTGACCACCGGAGAGGAGACCGTCTATGCGGTAGACACCCAGACCGGGGATCTGCAGCAGGAGACCCATGTCCTATTACGGGATGGCTCTGCGCTGGCTGAGACCACCTATCTGCCGCAGGTATGCGGGGTCGCCGTGCTGTGTGAGGGCGGGGGAGACGTCCGGGTGGCAGCCCGTATCACTGAGCTGCTGCATTCGCTGTTGGATCTGCCCACAAACCGCATCTGTGTGGAGCAGCGCAAGCGCTGAATCGTTGTTTTTATCAAGTACCAAAACCGCCTACCGAAAACCTAAAGGAGGAACCGTTTTATGAGAGCACTTTCCAGAAACACCCGCAGGGTCACCGCCCTGACACTGGCGGCAGCGCTGGTCATTGCCGTCTACTTAAACTGGCAGTATGCCCGCGCAGACATCACCCCGCAGACAGAGGACGACACCCTCATGGTCTCGGCAGAACCGGTGGATGCAGAAGCAGAGACTAGCATCACGGATGCACTGCCCACAGAAGCGGAAGCCGCCTCCGGTGCCAGCAAAAACTATGGCGAAGCACAGCTTGTCAGCGTGGCAAACGATAGTGGCACCCGCTTTTTTGAGCAGGCTCGTCTCAAGCGGGAAAAGGCACATGACGAAGCCATGGATACCCTGCAAAAAAGCCTGAAATCCTCCTCCCTGACAGCCGAGGAGAAAAAGGAGTACACCGCACAAATGGCGGCGGGGCTGGAAGACCTGAATGCGGAAAATGAGATCGAGACGCTGGTGCGCGCCAAGGGCTTTGCGGACTGTCTGTGCTTTTTGCAGGCAGGGCGGGCGGATCTGACCGTGATGACGGCAGGTGAGCCGCTCACAGCGGCACAGGTGGCGCAGATTCGGGATGTGGTGATGAACAAAAGCAGCGTGACTGCTCAGAATATCACGGTGGTGGAGGTGAAATAAGCGTTCTTTATTTGTGTGGACACCCGGCGGCGCAGGCACAGCTTTTCTTGCAGGCAGAAAGCCGTGTCCGCTGCCGGGATGCCATTCCGTGCTGATTTCCATCTTTCTTTTCCAAACAAGTATTGAAATTGCCCCCGCATTGATGGTATAATAACTCTATCAAAAATGAATGCTGCGCGCCTTTATGCACCGCACAAGGGCGCGTTTGAACACAAAAGGCAGGTACGGCAGACCGGTTTCAGTGCTTTGGAATCGCCGCCGGAGCAGCCTTTGGATGGAGGACAGCACAATGGATTTACAGAACATGGATCTTCAGGGCGGCAGCCTTCAGATTTCGACCGAGGTCGTGGGTAAGATCGCCCGCTGCGCCGCACTGGAAGTGGACGGCGTTGCCGAGGTATCCTGCGGCGTGCAGAACAAAAAACTGAAAAGTCTGCTGGAATCTGCCAGCATCCAGCCGCCTGTGGTGGTGGAGATGCGGGACGGCACGGCCAACATTACTCTGCACCTGATGATGCAGTTCGGCGCACGGATCCCCTCTGTGGCTGAAAAGGTACAGGAGAACGTCAAGTCTGCCGTACAGAACATGACCAATGTGACGGTCAGTCGCGTAGATCTGGTCATTGCAGGCCTTGCCGAGGCGCAGTAACAAATTCAGCAAAAAATCATATCAGAAACGATCCTCCTCCCGGTACACCCGGCGGGGAGGGTTTGTATTGCGAAAGGAACATTATGGAAAATATTCTGCCCCGTAGAGAAGCCCGTGAAAACGCCTTTTTGCTGGCATTTTCGCAGACCTTTGGTGACATTCCTCTGGCCGAGGCATTGTCCAACCACGCCGAGAACGACGAGGAGCATCCTGTGGATGCCTTCAGCCGTCTGCTGCTGAACGCCTACTACGATCACTCCGCAGAGGTGGATGACGAGATCCGCGCCCATCTGCGCAACTGGACCATGGAGCGTCTGCCCCGCGTCAGCCTGACCGTGCTGCGTCTGGCCGTGGCCGAGATGCTGTTCGGCGGCGAGAACAAGCCCGGCGTTGCCATCAATGAGGCTGTGGAACTGACCAAGAAGTACGGCGCGGGCGAGGACTACCAGTTCGTGAATGGCCTGCTGGGTGCTGTGGCACGCGACCATGGCCTGAGTGATGAAGCCGTCGCGGAGTCGGCTGAACAGTGAGCCGTTATACGCTCGGGGTCGATACAAGCAACTATGCAACCTCTCTGGCAGTTTTTGATACAGCCGGGGAGGTTGTTTGTGCAAAAAAGCGTTTTTTGCCGGTAAAAGCCGGGCAGCTTGGCCTGCGGCAGAGCGATGCGCTGTTCCATCACACAGCAGCTCTGCCGGAGATGCTGCAGGAGCTGGCGCAGGAATTCGACCTGACCAAAATAGATGCCGTAGGCGTTTCGCAAAAGCCGCGCCCGGTAGAGGGCAGCTATATGCCCTGTTTTCTGGCTGGTGTCAGTGCCGCGACTGCCTTTGCGGCGGCGCGGGACATTCCGCTGATCTACACCACCCATCAGCAGGGGCACGCTGCGGCAGCACTGTATGCTGCAAAGGGCGAGGCGCTGTTTTCCCAAAAGGTACTGCTGTTCCATATCTCCGGCGGCACCACGGATCTTTTGCTGTGCGATCAGGTGCGTACCATCACCACCCTTGGCACCAGTACCGATCTGTATGCCGGTCAGGCGGTGGATCGCGTAGGCGTGCGGCTGGGCTTTGGCTTCCCCGCCGGGGCCGAGGTCTCCCGCCTTGCCGCGCAGTGCACGGAAGAAATTCGCCCCAAGTCCAGCGTAAAGGGGCTGCAATGCAGCCTTTCCGGGCTGGAAAACCAGTGCAATGCCCTGCTTGCTGCCGGAAAAGCACCGGAATACGTCTGCAAATACTGCCTGCTCTGCGTGGCAGATACCGTTGTCCGCATGACAAAGGCTGCGCAGAAGGAATACCCCGGTCTGCCGGTGGTCTGCGCCGGTGGCGTAATGAGCAGCGATATCATCCGCACATGGGTGCAGCAGCGTCTGCCGCAGGTCTATTTTGTGCCGGGGCAGTATTCCAGTGATAACGCCATCGGCGTGTCCATTCTTGCTGCGCGGGAGGCCGGGCTATGGCTGATGTGATCTCGGTATCAGAGCTGAACCATTATGTCAAAACACTGCTGGATGTCAACGATGGGCTGTTTGATTTGGCCTTACGCGGTGAGATCGCAAACTTTGTGCAAAACGCGCGCAGCGGACACTGCTATTTTTCTCTGCGGGATGAAGCTTGCAGCGTAAAGGCAGTGATGTTTCGCACCGATGCCCGCCGTCTGGCATTTCGCCCGGAGGAGGGAATGCGTGTCGTGGTGCGCTGCCGTGCTACCCTTTACGAGCGGGACGGTGCGTTTCAGATCTATGTGAACGAGATGTTCCCGGATGGTCTGGGCGCGGCACAGCTTGCACTGGAGCAGCTGAAAGCCCGGCTGGAAAAGGAAGGTCTGTTTGACCCCACGCACAAAAAGCCGCTGCCTGCATACCCCAAATGTATTGGTGTCGTTACCAGCAAAACCGGGGCAGCATTGCAGGATATCCGCAACGTGATCAGCCGCCGCTGGCCATCCGTCCGGCTGCTGCTGTGCCCGGTAACGGTGCAGGGATTTGAGGCTGCCCGGCAGATCGCTGCTGCTATCCGCACGCTGGATCAGAGTGGGCGGGTAGACGAGATCATCGTAGCCCGGGGCGGCGGCAGCAGGGAGGATCTGTGGGTGTTCAACGCCGAGGAGATCGCCCGGGCAGCATTTCGCTGCAAAACGCCGCTGATCAGCGCCATCGGGCACGAGATCGACTACACTATTCTGGACTTTGTGGCCGACCAGCGTGCACCCACGCCGTCCGCTGCCGCAGAGCTTGCAGTGCCGGATCGGGAGGAGCAGCGGCGCATTTTTGAAAATATTGAAGAAAATATTCACAAAAATATACAAAAACGGCTCGCGTTGTGCTATAATGGTCT
>OGGD01000555.1_pt1 | contig 26321 bp, 25 predicted proteins | sample 1571091 | NCBI WGS metagenome assembly OGGD01 (sample SAMEA2582073, study PRJEB24529) | metagenome | biome: Human gut stool | place: China | collected 2011
TTTTTCCAGATCCACCGCATTGGCTTTGTCGATCTGGGCTTGGGTGTAGGTCATGCTGCTCCCTCCTTAAATCTCCTGTGTGTGATTTTTCGTTTCCGTTTTCTTTGTGGTCTGCGCCGCCTTAGCTTCTTCCAGCTTTTTCAGCACCGATTCCTTCTCCGGGGTCTTGCCGCCCGGTGCGGAAAGCTGCTGCTTATTCAGCACCATGTCGATATATTTGCGGATGTTTTTCAGGGCGGAGATGTCCGGCTGCAAGGTTTCCAGTTGGGTGTGCAGCTCTGCGCTGCTGGATTGCAGCGCAGAAAATTCGGCATCCAATGCCGAAAAATCCACCGCTGTGCTGCCGTTCAGCTTCATCAGGGTGCGGACGACTTTGTTGAAGGTGTCCAGTTCTTCCTTGTGCTGGGCAGCATAAGCGTCCTTGGTCAGCTTAAAGTTTTTCTTAATAAAGGTGTCGTGGATGGGCTTTAGCTTGACATGGATGGCCGTAGCGTCCTTGATTTGAGCAATCGAACGCATCCGGTTCTCGTTCTGCTTCAACTGCTTGCGGAGAGGGGCGGCGGTCTGGCTCAGGTCTTTGATTGCGGCGTTCAAGTCCTCGACCGTGTTCAAGGAGTGAGCTTTCAGATAATCGACTGCCTGCATGACTTCGGCAAGGTCACGGGCAGTACATTTTATCTGCGCCTTGCTCGACCAATCGCTGCGCTGCTCATTGCGGAGGTTGAAATAATCCACCAGCAGGTCGGACAGCGTGGGTTCCTTCGACTTTTCCAGAGCGTCCAGAAGAAGCTGCTTCTTTTCATTCAGATCTGCGATCCAGCGTTGCAGACCACGGATGGCACTGCGGATGGACTGCATCAGGCTGTTAGCGGCTCGAATATCCCGGTTCAGGTTGCCGAGAAAGGTCTCCACCCCACGCTTTTCCATTTGGTGTGCGGCGGGGCCGAGATGGACGGTCGGTATCTGCTGGATACCCTGCCGCTCAAAGGAGCGCAGGTCAACACGTTCTGGTCTGCCAGCAGCTTCCAGATAGCGGTTGGTGATGGTCTCCCAGCTATGCCGCCAGACCTCGGCGTACTTCTGGTCGTTCCAGTCCACAGTGTTTTCCTTGTGGCACTTCCAGTTCCCGGAAGGGAGCCGGATGCGCTCACCGTTCTCGTCAAGGTCGTAGACCTTTCGGGCTTTCGGGAGCCACTTGCCGTGTTCGTCCATTGCCCGGAGCGTCAGCAGAATGTGGGCGTGTGGGTTGCCATCTCCCTTGTCGTGGATGGCAAAATCGGCAATCATGCCCTTGGATACGAATTGCTCCTGACAAAAATCTTTAAGCATGGGAAGATACTGTTCTTTCGGCACCTCCACTGGGAATGCCAGCACGATGCGGCGGGCAAGCTGGGAGTTCCACTGGTTCTCCACAGCTTCTACGGCGTTCCAGAGCGTTGCCCGGTCTGCATATCCGGGCGGCGCATGGGATGGCAGCATGATCTCGGCGTGGACAAGCTCTTTCTTCTTGTTGTAGAATTTCGTTTTCTGGTCGTACTCGCTGAACAGCCGTTCGCCGCTCTGGTAAGCGGCCCCGGCAACAGCGGACTGTCCTTGGCTGCGCTTGACGATGGTGATTTTGAAATGCGGACACGGAATAGGCATCACCCCCAAACAAAAAGACCGCCCAGCAAGATTGCTCTTGATGAACGGTCGAATATCAAATTATATTATTCAGGCATATTTAACTTATCGAGTTGCGATAGTAGCTCTTCCGATGGTAAGCTTTCATAGCATTCCTTCGTAACTAATTTCAACTTTAATGGAAATTCCTCTCCATTATCTAATATATTAAGCAAAGCCTTCACTTTGTCAATCTGCATAATCTGAGTGTTTTTTAGTTCTCGAACAATTTGAATGTCAAAATCGCTGCCAAATATTGTTACTCTGCTTGGTCCAACATGGACCAAATCCTCTATAACATCACCTGTTTCCATTATTCTATTTCTAAATCCATCTCCAGCTATTGCCGTACATTTGATTTCATCTACGTTTCGCTTCACCCTTTCACCTCTTAGCAAGTCGCTCAAATAGCGAACCTGTTTATAGTCCTTTGTCATAATGACATCTGGAATTTTTATTTTGACAGAAAAGTGCTCTTCAATCTCGCAAATGCGTCTTAGAAAATCTAATTCGTCATCCACATTGGAAAATCCGCTCTTGTAATCACAATTCCTTAGTGGTCCACTAAGGAAAACTGTGTTATTCTTCAAATCATAAAGCGAAATTTTTTTCCCCTCCGATGCTGCTTTCATCAGCGTGACATATCTCAAAAGCGGGTCATTCGAATGATCTACAGCTGTCATAGAAACACTGACATTATGGGTATACACATTAAAAACCAGTCTGATATTTATCAGTGGCGATTGTTGTTTTTCGTTTGTCACTACAACGGATTTGTCTTCTAATATTTCACTTGCTCCCAATTCGATATAGTCAAAGATTGGAGTGTTATCTATTCTAATAGAATATGGCCGTGGTTCTGAAAATTTGCGAGGTTCCTTTATAAGCGTAGCTCCGATTAGCGATTCGGCTTCTGTCTGCATCGGGTCTTTTTCTTCGCCCAAATACTTTGTTGCTGAATGAATCTCAAGCGAAATTGAAAGTTGATGTCGATTTGCATATTCTATAATTTCAGGAGACAACTCATTGATTTTATCATCGCCAATTTTAGCAATGCCGTTGAGCACAAAGTGAGGTGGGTATTTTTTCCTTGCATCATCTCTTAATGGTGAACTCACTAAATTCCCCTCATATTCTTGAGATGGAGTAAATTGATAATATGGATACAATGGATGTTGTGTACCCAGTTGATTTTGAAATTGTTTTGAAAGCGTATTTAACTTTTCATACTCATGATTTGAACCAAGCTTATTTACATTTTCAGGTGAAAAAGGAGATTGATTGTTTTCTTGAGCCTTCTTAGCAAATGCTTCGATAGCTTTATCCGTATGAGCGTTCACATCATCTACTATCTCAGCCTGCATAACACGGTCGCTTAATAAAATTTTGCTGTGTTGAATTTCTCGAAGTATGTCAACTGTTTCAGAAACGAGTCTCCTGACTTTTTCTTTAGACTGGGCCGTTTCTGCGTGTGCAGCGTGATATGCTCCGGTATATAGTTCTGAGCGCGCCGCTTTGCGTTGGCTGTCATTGCCCGAAATTGCATCGAGAACCTTTTGAAAAGAATTCTCCTTGAGATAGTTACAAATCCCGGCAAAATCGTACTCCTCAGCAACTGAGTATAATCCGTTATACTTTTTCTGCTGATTAAGATACGATGAAATCAAATGCCACCATTACATTATCAGCCACGATCCCATGGATGTTGCCGATCATGGTTTGACCGGGGAGCAAGCACAAGCTATTGGCATGGAATACGCCAAAGCAAATTTTCCTGGGCATCAGGCACTTGTCTGCACTCATACAGACGGCAGCAACAACTCCGGTAATATCCATACCCATATCATTATCAACAGCCTACGAAAAGAAGATATAGCCTCTCAGCCTTATACTGAACGTGCCATCGACTGCAAGGCAGGATATAAGCACCATCTGACAAAAGAGTATCTCCGTCATTTACAAAGTTCTCTTATGGACATCTGCCAACGCGAGGGATTATATCAGGTCGATCTGCTCTCTCCTGCCGCAGAAAAAATCACACAGCAGGAATATCATGCCCAGCGCAGAGGACAGCTAAATCTTGATATGGCCAACATGGAGATAATGGCAGAAGGCATCGCACCCATGAAAACAAAATTTGAAACCAACAAAGAAAAAATCCGCAATGCCATCAACGACATTGCGGAACGTGCGAAATCTTTTGAAGACTTTCAGCGGCTACTCAAAGCAGAATACGGAATACAGGTCAAAGACCATCGGGGGCGATTCAGCTATCTTACATCAGATCGGCAGAAGTACATATCTGCCCGGAAACTGGGAAGCCACTATGAACGAGAATACCTTTTGCAGCTCTTTGAAGAAAATGCACAAGCCATTATGAAACAAGATCGTTGCTTTCTGGCCGCTGAACAGAATCAGGCGCAATGGATGCAGAACGATCCTATCACCATTCTGTTCATCAAATCCGACCTGCGTCTTGTGGTTGATTTGCAGAATTGCATTAAGGCCCAGCAAAGCCGAGCCTATGCCCAGAAAGTAAAAATCAGCAATTTACAGCAAATGGCTAAAACGGTTGCCTACATTCAGGAGCATGGGTATGATACTCAGGAAAAATTGCAAGATACCACAGATACAATTCAGTCCAAAATGGCAAAAGCCCGCAGCGATGCCAAGCTCACTGAAGCCAAACTGAAAAAAGTGAACGAACAGATTCATTATCTGGGACAGTATCTTTCTACAAAATCGGTCTACGCTGATTTTCTGAAATCCACCAACAAAAAGGATTTCCGACAGAACTATGCAGATGAGATTGCCAAATATGAAGAAGCGTTGCAATTTCTAAAGCAAAATTCACAAGACGGGAAACTTCCAACCATGAAAGACCTGCGTTCTGAAAAAGAACTTCTGGTACAGCAGAAGAGCGCACAATATGAAACTTACCAGTATTTCAAAGACTACCACCGTGAATTACAAACTGTCTGTTCAAATGTCGAAAACATCTTGAATCAGCCCTCCGTACAAAAGCACGCCACGCGTGAATTCACGCTATAACCTTCCGGCAGACGCGTCTTGTTACATTGCTGACGCATCTTATTACATTGCTTCAGATATATAAAAAAGAAAAAATTCCGCATTACATAAAGAAAGTGATTGACAAGTCCTCATTTTAGTGATAAAATACTAGTCAACAGATCCCGCCAAGCCTCTCTACGATGCTCAAACCGGCGGGCCTTTTCATTTTATGAGGATTGTACAAATGAAACCCTATCCAAAGAATATATATCAGACTGCTGCTCTGATTCAAAAGTACAAAGATGCTGGTCTAGTAATAACTGATGACCAGAAAGTAGAAACGGCTTTAAATGAGATTGGATTTTATCGTCTGCGCGGATATAGTTTTCATCTCTATGATAACGCCACTAAAAAATACATACCAAATGTCACGTTCGACACCATTTGTCACATCTACAACTTTGACATGGAGTTGCGCTCTTTACTATTTGGCATGACCTGTAAAATAGAAGTTGCTCTTCGTTCCAGATTTTGCGAAGCTCTCCTGCAGAAAAATGATGCGCTGATTTACCTTGACCCTTCTATCTTCAAGGATAAAGCGATATTTTGGCGAAACACTGCATCCATTTCATCAGAAATTGCACGTTCAACAGATGTATTTATCACCCACAATTATGACAACCATGATGGGCAGATTCCCCTTTGGGCTGCTGTTGAAGTAATGTCTTTTGGAACGCTTTCCAAGTATATCAAGAATCTTTCAACAGGCACAGATTCTGTATATCCCAGTCTGGCCCAGTTTTATAAATACACTTCTGCAAAAGGTAACCTTGCCACTCCAAGCCTTGAGATGTTCTCATCCTGGATTCATGCTGTTGTTGTTCTGCGGAACATTTGCGCTCACAACTCCAGAATATATAATCGTTCCCTTACGACAAAGCCCAAGCTATTAAGTGTCGATCAGCAAAATCCGGCTCCACGCTATTGTGGTCTTTATCATTTCTTGCTCGCCATGAAATATTTACGTCCATCCGATGACGAATGGAACGATTTTATCGCCAGCTTTGATGCACTTCTAAACAAGTATCAGCGCGATATTGACCTTGGAAAATTGCATTTACCTTCCGACTGGCGGAATCACGTCTGATTCTTCCGCATATAATATTAGGACAGATCCAGTCAAGCCTCTCTACGATGCTCAAACCGACTGGCCGTCAAAAGAGGGATAGCTTTTTATAAGCCATCCCTCTTTTTTATCTCCAGCAGTATCTCCTCTTCCATGTCCTTGTAAATCACCCTCGTTTCCACCAGATTTTTATATAGCTTATCAGGATAATAAGCAAAGTACGGTTCCATCTCCGAAATGCTCAAGTTTGCATCATCCATATAACGGTACAGTCGATCCTGCAACGGCTTTCCCGTCACTTCCGAATATACATCTACATCTTTCAGCATATCCAAAAATTGAAGTGCTTTATAATTTTTCTCTGTTACAGGCACTTTCGGCTTTCGCACGATCACGCGGGATTTTGCCAGAGATGTTTCTCGATAATCATTTGTTGCCTTGTTCGACACAACCTCATACATCATAGGGACCTGCGTAGTAAGCCCCATCTGGTTAAAGAACATCAGGCCGCTCACATAGCCACAGCGTTCATCTTTATCTCGCAGATACTTACATTCCAGAACTTTTTCCGGTGCAAGCTGTGAGCCAGACTTAAAGATTGTCTTTTTGGGTAAAAAGTAAATTCCATTATCAAAGCGTTTTACTTTACCTGTATCTGTCAACTTCTTGATTTGCTGCCGGACATTCGTGCGGGTCATTCCATCAACTTGAAGGTCTGCAAGGAAAATCGGCTCATTTTCTTTATAGTTATCTAATAGGTATTCATATAAAATTTCCATACTTTCCTCCTGTCACAACATCGTGTATCGAGTTTTCTATTCTGTTATCATTGTACCCACTTTTCTCTGAAATATCAAGCCTGCTATCGTAGGCAAAAGAAAAAAGGCAGCTTCCTTTTTAAGGAAGCCACCTCTCTCATTACGGATTATCAGTTCTTGCGAGTCCGTTCCTGCTGCTGTACCTGTGCATTGTCCTTTCGCGCTCTTTCCGCCTGTTTGATATGCAGGCGATCCAGAACAGACACCCTGCCGTCAATCACTCTGGGCTTCTTTGGCACATTGTTCACGCATCCATCTATCATGTTGTAGTTCTGCTCTGTGCCAGACTCCCTTGCTCTTTCTGCCGTGCCATTCTCCAAAAATTTTTCATGGTGGAGCAGCTCCCGGACTTTTCGGACGGTTGCATTATCAAAACCGCTGGAAGTCGTTGTCATAAATTTCCCATCCGACTGTACTACAATGCTTGGCAGCAAGTCCGGTTTCTGATCACTCACCATCAGAACAAAGCGTTGCTCGTCTATGGTTTTCTCATCTGTTACCGTCCACGTTCCTTTTTGCCCCTCAACCTGATAGCCTTCCTCATTCAGAAGCAGGTACTCGCCATTCGGTAGCTTCGTGAAAAAGCCATTGAACTTGATAAGTTCCTTTGGATTCACATAATAGGACTGCATTTTTCCGCCAATGGATGTTACGATCACATCACTGACACCGAATTTTCGGACTCTGAACCTATCAGGATTCAGCTTTTCCACGCGTTCCCGAATCTGCCCCGGTGTAACGCCTTGAATCAGAGATGCCTTATAACCTAGAACATAGTTCTCACTTGTCACCATGAAGCCGTTTTCAATCTGGTACTCATACGGGCGGCAGCGATAGTCCCGGCTCTTTACCAAATCATTGATTTGGTAAATCATAAAGAGATTAGCACTCATCACGCTTTCTCCTCTTCCGGGGCATCCGGTCTGTACAAATCCAGTTCCAGATTCTTGAGCTGCTCATCCGGCAGATTTTCCATTTTAGAAATCACCTGCTCCACCAGCAGCCTGACTGCCATATCATCTGCAACATAAGGAAGAACCTCTTCCAGTTCCTTTTTCGTGTTTTCAGCCGTGTCCTGCTCAAACATTGCCATAATCATCAGTTCGTTCTCATCAAAATGTACCTTGCTCACAGTTCCATTTCTCCTTTCTTCTTTGCCTTCTTCGGTTTTGCCTGTTCCTGATTGGATTGCTGCTCCTGCGCCTTTTTGCGATTCTTCAACGCTTCACGAACAGACTGCCTGGTGTTGGGGCGTTCCTCTAATTCCTTACTTGACTGCCGCTTTTCCAAAAGCGTTTTCATATCCGAAATTGCTTTCTGCACCAATGGGCTTTCCCGATAATGCTGAATATGGTTGACGACCTCTGCCTGCACTTCTCCGCCTACCATCAGGTCGAACATTCCCGAATAGATGCTTCCATACAGCAAGTCCCTCATCGCCCAGCGCACAGCATCCTGACGTTCCGGCTGCACATAGAACACGAGGAACCCCCCGCCCCCTGCGCCCAGCAATTTTCCGCCTAATGCACCAGAAGCTATGCCTTTCGCATACAGTTCATCAATGCTATTTGTAGAGACCGCGGAACCCGTTTGCCGTTTCAATTTCCAAGTGTGGTCGAGCAATCGCCCAAAATCGTCCAAATCACTTTCTTTATCAGTCAAAACTCGCTCTGCATCGTCTACTAAAGATAACATTTCTTTTAACTGTGCTGTTTTATCCGTTTTGCCAGCTGCATTTGCTTTCTGTACATCAGAAGAAAATCTGGTAAATCCAGTAAAGAACATCATCAGATTCTGATTGAGTTGTTTTTTTCTCTCTGGCGAAATAATTACCGGAAGAACCTCATAACCGTCAGCATTGAAATTGATACGGTTGAAGCCGCCAAAAGATGCAGCAATCTGATCCTGCCAGCCACCAGCTTCCTGGCAGAGATTTCGTTCCAGATAAATCGCATCATCTGCCAGTTTCTTCTTATCAGCATACTTTCCTTTTAGTGCATAAAAGGCATTCAACATTCCTACTGCGAACGAGCTTGATGTACCAAGACCAGAACGTGCAGGAAGATCAGCTTCATAAGTAAGACGGATTTCGTGCATATCCAGCATCTTCATTGCGTTTCGGATTGCCGGATGCTGAATATCGTTAATGTTCGTCACGCGTTCTGTCTTTGAATACGACAGCTCAGTGGAATAGTCAAAGAAACGCGGCAAATGACGCACATTTACATAGCAATATTTGTCAAAAGTGGTAGAGAGAACCACTCCACCATATTCCTTAAAAAAACTTTCCATATCTGTTCCGCCGCCAAAAAAAGACATACGGAATGGTGTTTGTGTAATAATCATGTTTTCTCCTGCCTTATCAATCTCTCTGGAAAATATCTCTCGTGTAAACTTTCTCTTTTACATCATCCAAGCACTTGTCATAGCGGTTTGCGATGATAGCGTGGCTCATTTCCTTGAACTTCGCCAAATCGTTGACCACGGTGCTGCCGAAGAATGTTTCTCCATCTTTCAGGGTCGGCTCATAGATAATGACAGTTGCACCTTTTGCCTTAACACGCTTCATAACGCCCTGAATAGAACTCTGACGGAAATTGTCGGAGTTTGACTTCATAGTCAGGCGGTAAACGCCTATCGTGACAGATTTCTCCTTATCCTCATCGAACTCATTTTCTGCATCGTAGCCATAGTAGCCAGCCAACTTTAGAACACGATCTGCAATAAAGTCCTTACGAGTGCGGTTGGATTCCACGATTGCTTCAATCAGATTTTCTGGCACATCGGCATAGTTTGCCAGCAGCTGTTTGGTATCTTTCGGCAGGCAGTAACCGCCATAACCGAAACTCGGATTGTTATAATGGCTGCCGATACGAGGATCAAGGCAGACACCGTCAATGATCTGCTGGGTGTTCAGCCCCTTGCTTTCTGCGTAGGTATCCAGCTCATTGAAATAAGCCACGCGCAAAGCCAGATAAGTATTTGCAAAAAGCTTAACTGCCTCAGCCTCAGTAAATCCCATGAACAGAGTGTCAATGTTCTCTTTGATTGCACCTTCCTGGAGCAAACCAGCAAACTCATGTGCCGCCTCCACCAAGCGTTCATCACTCAAGTCTGTACCAACGATAATACGAGAAGGGTACAAGTTATCATAAAGAGCCTTGGATTCACGCAGAAACTCCGGACTGAAAATGATATTCTTGCTATTGAACTTCTTGCGCACAGAAGCAGTATATCCAACAGGAATGGTGGACTTGATAACTATAATGGCATTCGGATTATATTCCATAACCAACTTAATTACTGCTTCAACCGCAGAAGTATCAAAGTGCTGAGTCTTGCTATCATAGTTGGTAGGAGCCGCGATTACAACAAAGTCCGCATCAGAGTATGCAGTCTTTGCATCCAGCGTTGCGGTTAAATTCAAGTCCTTTTCTGCCAAGTATTTTTCAATATAATCATCCTGAATCGGAGATTTCTTGTTGTTAATCATATCGACCTTAGCCTGCACAATATCGACTGCAACCACCTGATGATGCTGGCTCAGAAGCACTCCCAGCGAAAGCCCGACGTATCCCGTGCCGGCCACAGCGATTTTATAGTTTTTCATAGTTCTATTCTCCCTCACTAATCTTTATTTGATAAAACAGCAAACAAGCCCACGGCGGATCACTCAATGGCAATCCACCGTAGGCTCGATTCGTTCTCCTTAATTTTTTACTTGCTGCTCATTTTGTGGGTCAAAACAGAGCTGCACCAAAACCTCCCACCTATAACCTCTGGATTTCAGCTTCTCCGCAGCCTGTCAGCAAATAAACACTTTTGTCGAACGAGTCGAGCCGCCAAAACCCTTTATTTATCGTGGTTTTTCTTGGTTGACCCTATTATATCTCCATCCCCTCCATGCGTAATCACAATACGAGCATCGGCCACATTCTTTACCATCTGCTGATACGGAATTAATTTGCTCCACTGACAATATTTCGGCTCGTATGTACTAAAGCCCGTTTGGATAATTACATCATCTTTGATAACCCCATCGCGTTTCAATTCGTCTACTTTTTGAATCAGTCGATTAAACGGCTGCTCATGTGTTCCTACCGTCACAAAAATCATTACTTCTTACCCCTACTTAGAAAATGCTGCCGAGGTTAACCGCCTTTGGATAAACCTTTTTCTGTTCTTCCCACTGCACAACAAACTTGTCCACAATGGGATAAACCATCTTACCCGTCATTGTCGGCTTATCAATTCGATCAAAGACTTCAATATAAACCAGCTTTGCGCCCATCATCTTTCCAATGTAAAAGAACGGAACCGCAACTGCTGCACCGCAGGAAATGATTAAATCCGGCTTTTCCTTATGCAGCACGTCCCACGCGATTTTAGTATTCTTAATGAGCGCCTTGATGCTACGGTTTGTTGGAAAGTAGCACGGGTAGACTTTTTCTCCCTCCAAAAGACTTCTCGCATCTTCTTTGTCAAAGGTCACCCAAAAACGATTTTTGTCCTTCCAAAAAGGCTTTAACATATAAAGGTGGGTCAAATGACCGCCAGATGAACCCACCAAGCACACTTTTATTTCATCTTTTTTCTTCATCTGACTCTCTCCTCTAAAAAATTCATTCATACCGTAATAATGGTTTAGTAACTGCTTCGTATATTTCGGAAAACAGTCTTTTCCGCCCGATGTCAAGTCTTGGACAACTTTTTTCACAAATAAATTTGAAAAAGGCGCAAAAAAAATAAGCCCCACAGGGCTTTCAATCGGTTTTGAACCAATTTGAGCCTTGTAGGGCTTATCTGTTTTCTATATTCTGTTTATCTTATACCGCCTGCAAAGGAGTATTCTCCATTACCTTTTCAAACTGTTCGACAGTCATTTTTGCTTTTTCAGCAGCACGTTCCAGCTTCAAATCTCCATCTCGAACAAGCTGCACGAGCATCCTGAGTTCGCCTCGCTCTTCGCTTTCATTCATCATTTCCTCAACAGCTTTGCACACATCAATCACCTCCGCGCCCTCTGGAATATCCAGCGGTGTATTCGTAACTGCTTTAATAACCCTCGCCGCGTTCGCTTCTATCAGCATACGCGGATTATCAGTCAAAAATTCAGATAAGCGTTTCTTATCTTTGGAATATTTAATATACCCAATTACCTCTCTCAGACTTGAAGAGAATCTTTCCAAGTCCTCCGCACTCAGCTTTGCAGGGTCGATCAGATGAATCTGATAGTCCTGCACAAAGTTCAGAAGATTCTTATTTTTAACCGCCATCATCTCATGGAGTGACAACGGCCCATCCCATTCATTTGCGCCAAAGTGAAGCACAAGCGTGATAACAGGCGTAATCTTATCTTCCTTGTAGAATCCAGAAAGATATTCACCACGGCTATGCCCTTTTGAATCTCCATCACTTGCGCGATGCTTGGCTGCAATATCAGCCACCTGTTTGCCGTACTGGAGAGCATCATAAATGATATTTCTAACAGGCATTGCATAATGAATGTCAGTCTGATTTTCGATTCCCAGTAAAATGTATGCAGCCTCATCATCCTGTTTAATGATTGCTGATTTCAGCACATCACGGTATTTCTGAACTGCTTCTTCTGGCTGCTTTCCCTCTTCATCCTGTGATCCAAACGGTAAAGCGATCTCCGTAGTATCCAGTTCTTGCAGTTGTTTAGGGTCTACAACCGCCTCACCGCCATAAATCAAGTAATTAAACGCATCTGCAAACACAGAATTATCTTTCATATAGGCTTTAGTCACGGTATCAGCTAATCCCATTGGCTTACACCTCCTTGTCGTAGTCAATAGTAGCTTTGTCCGCCATTGTAATTCTATCTTACCATAAACCGCCCATCATATCAAGCTGTGCAACTCCCTCAAAATCCTTAAATTTTTACGAACAGTTGTCCATAATATAACATTGTCGCTAATGTTATATCATGGACAACCGCTTGATGCTCCTCCCCTGCCGTGCTATACTTATCCTATACAAAATCATCAAGAGGGAGTGCATTGACATGAGCAAAAGACTTGTCGCCTATTTTTCTGCCAGCGGCGTTACCGCAAGAGTTGCCGAAAATCTGGCAGATGCCATCGGTGCAGACATTTTTGAGATTCAGCCGGAAGTTCCGTACTCTAAGGCCGATCTGAACTGGATGGACAAGAAGGCTCGCAGTACCATCGAAATGAGCGACCCGACCTCTCGCCCTGCTATTGCTGCCAAACGTGATAACATGGATGAGTATGGCATCATCTTTGTCGGCTTCCCTATCTGGTGGTATGTTGCTCCAACCATCATCAATACATTTTTAGAGAGCTACAACTTAAAGGGTAAGACCATCATACCCTTTGCTACCTCCGGCGGCAGCGGCATGGGTAAGACCAATGAAAAACTTGCGCCGAGCTGCTCTGGTGCAAAGCTGCTACACGGCAAAGTGTTTAATGCCTATTCCAGCAAGGCCGACTTGTCCGCTTGGGTAGAAACACTCAACCTTTAACCTTCACATTCCTGCGGAATGAAATGCCCGCCTAGTCGAGAAGATTTACGAATCCTCTCACCCAGACGGGCATTACCTTTATCATTCGGCCTTATTCCATAGTGAAAACCAGAGTACATCCATTATACTTCTGCTTAATTGTCTTATTTTCTCCTCTGAAACGACTTTTTCTATATCACCATGTCCCAGTAGATTTCTATTATAGGTCAGATCATCTTCTTTATACTTTCTTCCTTGCCTTCTCGTTGGTTGAAAGCCTATCTGTCTATCTTTATTGGCCGGATTATACACTTTCTTTATGTAATTAGCGACTTCCTTCTGCGTGTGTTCTTTCGTTACTTGCCCTAAAAGGATTTCATATTGCATCAAATATCGAACAAAAATATCATCAATACGCATCGTACTAAAAAGCAAAGGATAAACTTCATCCGCTTTATCCTCTGGCACTTGTTTTTCATACATTTTCTTAAAATAATCAGCATTGCACTGTATTGCACACGAACATTCGGCAGAAATCACCAGTGTACTACTGAACTCATATTGAGTTTTCTTGCTATTTGGATTGAAGATCTGCAATATTCCCATAGAAAATTTAGACACATAGACATTCGGATTTCCATATAAGTTCACCAAAAAATGCTCAATTTTCCGTCTGATTGCCTGCTTTACTTGTTCGTCGATTACAATATCTTCTTTTAATAGTACTTTCAGCCCAGTGATTTCCAGTCCTTCTTGCTTTAATTCGATTTGTATTATTAAATCATCTTTTACGCAAAAGGCTTTTTCTTCTTTTGCAACGATCCCACTTATTCCTTGAATTTTATATTCAATATAAGGACATTTTTCAACATCAACCATTTTATAACTCCTACCCTATCACATAGCATCCTTACTATTTTGTATGATTTATTCATGCAGTTCCAAGGGCAGGCCATCCGGGTCAAAGAAAAATGTCATTTTCTTTTTGGTGTAGCTATCTAACCGAATCGGTTCACATTCAATTCCCATCTGTGCAAGTTCTTCCACGGTAGCTTCCACATCATCCACCCGGAACGCCAGATGCCGCAGACCACAGGCTTCCGGCCTGCTTACACGTTTGGGTGGGTTCGGCTCTGCAAAAATCTCCAATTCAATCGCATTGGCTCCGTCACCGACACGCAAATCCAGTTTCCAGTCGTTCCGCTCCTTGCGGAAGTTTTCTCTCACAACTGCAAAGCCCAGTTTGTTCACATAGAAATCTCTTGCTTTTTCATAGTCGGAAACGATGATTGCCACATGATGAATCGCAACTAATTTCACTATCTGTACGCCTCCCTATTTTATATGTACCATGCCTGCCGAAGCATTACTGCCGCCAGTTCCAGAAGTACCACCACGACGCCGACCACCTGTGGTATCATAAAAATCGCAAATCCACCGATCAGCATTTGAAGTGCTTCCACCCCTTGCGACTGCTGCATCAAGAACGAAAGGACCGCCGTTGCCAGTAGCACACTGCCCAGCAGATAGAAAATCCATGCAGAACAGTGATGCAGAAATACCACAAACCATTTTGCCAGCCACACAGCAAGGATCAGCGGCAGGGTTATCATCACCAGAACCAATTTTAACAGCCATCGAATCGCTTTCATAACGTCCTCTTTCTGGCTGGTCTGTTGCCCATATTATAGCACATTCTTTGATGTTACAACATGGGCAACGCAGCCTTTTTGAAGTTTAGTCCGTGTGCAATGCTTTTACAGTATCCTGTATGCTCTGCTCATATTTGAACCGTACCACGATGCGCCCTCCATCATGCACAAAGACATTTTCGATAAAGGCCGACACCATACCCGCTGTGAGCCTCGTCCCGTGTAGGAAATTTTCTGCCTGCTCCGCTGCTGCGCGCACGGTTCCCGGCACAACGCTCTCAGCGGATTCTTCCGCTTTTGATTGTTCAATTTGCTCTTGCACCTCTGAAATTCGTCTGTCACACTCCTGCTTTTTCTGCTTGTAGGTATCCAATGGGAGTGTTCCTGCTGCATATTCTTCATACATCCGCATCTTCTCACCTTTCAGGTTTTTAAGTTCCTGCTCCATCAGAGTTTTGCGGCGGTTTGCCTTTTTGTGGGCTTCTTTCAAAGCCAGCTCTTCCTTTTGCATATCACCATAAAGGGAATCCAGCAGAGAGAGTTCCTTTTTCAGTGCCTGAAAGACAGCACTTTCAATATCACTGACCTGAAATATCTCAGATGTGCATTGGGTCTGTCCAACCAGTTCCAAGCCCTCTCTGCACCAGAATGTCGGCACAACCTGTTTAAAATTGTGCGCCATCACTCGCCTGCAATTTCCGCAGCGGACTTTTCCTTTTAGCGGGAAGTCCACGCCGCCCATCAGCACTTTATGGCTGTTGCTTTTTATGACAAGCTGCGCTTTTTCAAATTCTTCACGACTTACGATTGCTTCATGGGTTCCCTCCGTAATAAACTGCTGTCCTTTGGGAACTGTTCTGACAATGCTTTTGCCGGAAATCAGTGTTTTTGTTTTGCCCAAAACCATTGCCCCAGTGTACACATACGCCGTGAGGATTTTCCAGACACGAGAGCTATCCCAAAGAATCACTGGGGCGATGGTATAGGTCGTTTCCTTGCCATACGCCTTATTTTCTTTGTTATATACGCTCGGCACAGGAACATTTTCGTCATTGAGCATCATTGCTATCTCTCTTGTTCCCAACCCCAGAATCGCAAGGTCGAAAATACGCCGCACGATTTTTGCTGCTGGCGGGTCAATGACAAATGCACCCTTTTTGTCCGGGTCAAATTGATAGCCGAACGGTGCAGCGGATGCCGTTGTGATGCCTTTACGCCACTTGACCTGATTGGCAGTCCGCAGTTTCTTTCCTGCATCCCGGCAGTACATGGTATTTACCAGATTACTGACGACCACATCCATTCCCAGCGTTGTACCTTTATAATTATTGCTATCATAGTTATCGTTGATAGCAATGAGCCGGACACCCAGCAGGGGAAAAATCTGCTCCATGTACTCACCCACGCCGATATAATCACGGCCAAAACGGGAAAGGTCTTTCACGATGATGGTATCAATCTTGCCATTGCGCACACCATCCATCATCTGCTGGAATCCAGGTCTGTCAAAATTGCTGCCTGTGTAGCCGTCATCTACAAAATCCATCACAGCCACATTTTGCAGACTTTCTTTGCAGGAGATATACCGCTGGATCAGTTCTTTCTGGTTCTCAATGCTGTTGCTCTTATCCTTGCCATCTTTGCCCAAGTCGCCATCAGCCCTTGAAATGCGCTGATACGCTGCAATCATTTTTCTGCACTCTCCTTTTCTGCCTCCGCAAATATATCCCGAAATCCGAAAACGATCCGAATCCGCTTATCTGTGCTCACTTCGATTCTCTGCACAAGGGTTTTCACCAAATGAATGTCAAATTCAAAGTTATCCAGATGTTCTTCCAGATGAGAAGTCATATTCAGGTATTCTTCGATTTGCTGTTCTACCTGCACTTTTTTGTTTTCTGCTTCCTGCAGCGCGGCTCGCAGGCTATCGTATTGTCTGGAATAATCCTCCCGAATCAGCTGATAATCTTCGGAATCCACCACGCCCGCCACATAGTCCGCATAAAGCTGTTCCCGCTTCTTGGCCATTTGGCTGACTTTATCGGTCAGGCTCATAATTTCGCCCTTTGCACGGTAGACGGGATTCTGCACATCCTCGATTTTCTGCAATTCTTCCAGAACCTTCCGTTTATCGCTCAGCTGGACAATGAACAAATGCAGCTGATCCATTATCAGGGCTTTCAGCAGTTTTTCTGGAATCTGGTGGCCGATGCACTTATCGTCGGCCTGCCTTGCCTTGCAGATGTAATAGCAGACCTTTTTACTTTCCTCCGCTCCATGCGGCAGTCGTTCAAACTCCATCTGTCTGCCGCAGTCTGCGCAAAACACCATTCCTGCAAGGTCATTCTGATATTCTGCCCGAATCTGCTCCGACTTTGCTCTTACTGTCTGGAATACTGCTCGATTCTTGTTCAAGATTTTTTGCACCTTTTCAAAATCATCCCTTGCGATAATGGCCGGATGTGTGTTCTTTGCCACATACCACTGTTCTTTCGGAAGGTCGCGCTTGTCCTGTCCTGCGAATAACTTCTGTGTACTTTTATTGTTGATGGTATCGCCCACATAGGTTTGATTTTCCAGAATGTGCCGGATCGTGGTTACGCCCCACTTTTTACAGGTAAGCACTTCTTTCCCCTCAACCATTTTTCTATGCCACTCCCGTGGAGTCGGAACCTGCAGCAATGTCATCCGTCGAGCAATTTCAAAAATTGGTACACCCATCAGTTCCCACTGGAAAATCAACTGCACATAAAAAGCAGCTTCCGGGTCAATTTCATTTCGCTTTGTCACGGAGTTCCGAATATAGCCATACGGAGCATCGTTTCCGACAGCATAGCCTGCTTCTTTTTTGCGCTGCAAAGAAGTCCATATCTTTTTGGATATGTCTTTCGCGTACATTGCGTTGACCATATTCCGAATCGGGAGAGCCAGACTTTCCATATCCTCTTTGCGCGTACTGTCAAAATTATCTGTAACAGCAATCAATCGAATCCCCAAAAATGGGAACACCGTTTCGATATAGTATCCTGCTTCCAGATAGTTGCGACCAAAGCGCGAGAGGTCTTTCACCACGATGCACTTGATTTTCTTCTGCCGCACATCGTTCATCAGGCGGGTAAATGCAGGCCGCTTGAAATTTGTTCCCGTAAATCCATTGTCGAAGTAGGTATCCACATAGCTCAGTTCCCTGCTGCGGTTGATATAGTCCTGCACCAGTGCGATCTGCGTTTCCATGCTTTCTTCTGTTTCTTCATCCTCAACAGAAAGCCGCCCATAGATTGCCGCAGGCATTTTTGCTTCTTCCAGTTCCGGGAGCAGCACAGAAGCTGCCGCCTGTTCCGGCTGCGGGAGATTTTTTCTACTCTTTCGTGCCACTGTCTGTACCCTCCACTTCTATCCGACTAAGCATCTGTTTCCATTCATCCGTTTTCATGGTCAGGCTGATTTCTACCTGTCCATCGTCCAGTAATGTAACCGTGACCTGCTCGATATACTTTTTCACAAAATTGCGGTCAAGTTCCTCCGGGGTCTTATACTGTGCCATCTGCTGAATCCATGGATTGCGCAGGCTCAACGCTCGTTCCCATACCAGCGTATCTTCCATAATTGTTGTAAGCTGTTCATTCAATTTCCGATGTGCTTCTTCGTAGTCCAGCAGTTCGGCACGATATTGTTCTTCGGTGATTTCATCGGCTATATAACTCTCATACAGCGGTACACGGCGAAACTGTTCCATATTCAGTTCAGCCAGAACAGACTTCATCTGCCCCGACTTTTCGGCTCGGACTACCTCGATTGCTTTCCGGCCCGCTCCCTGCTGAATCGCTGCAGTCAGCTTTTCTTTTTCCAGATGTTCCAATTCCAGAGCATCCATCACCTTTTTATAAATGGTAGCTGCCGGAACTTTCAAATTCTTTCCGTTTTCCTTATGTGCGCGGCAATGGCGGCAATAGAAAAGTTCTTCCTCCGTTTTCTTATCCTTATGCCAGCAGAGTGCGCAGCCACAAGTGCAGACAATGTGTTTTGCCAGCGGGTTCGGTTTTTTGTAGCTTTTCCGAATGGAGATTTTGTTCTCCCCCTCCCTCATATTGCAAGGGAAAGCATAGAACTGTTCTTTGGTTATGTATGGTTCGTGGCAGTTTTCTGCAATGATCTGGCGGCTTCCATTTGCCGCCGCACCTGTATAAGTCGGATTTCGGAACAAGCAACGCAGCATATCGGTTGTCCACTGGTCGGATTCTGCATCATAAGACTTTCCCAAAATTCTCTTTTTGTGTCTCATTGGGGGTTCAACACCCTGCTCATTTAACCACTTTGCAATGTCACGCATTTTCTGACCGGACGCATATCTGGAAAAAGCCTCGCTTAAATAAGGAGCAACTTCTTCATCCTTTATCATGTTGCTTTCGCCATTCCTGCGGATATAGCCAAATGGAACAGAACTTGTCAACCGGAATCCTGCGCCTTGTTTCCTTCTCCACGCAAACATGATTTCTGCGTGCATCTCACAGCGTTTTGCTTCAAAATAGTCCTCGACTTCTTTTCGGCTGGCTGTTCTGGTGTCCAAGCCCTCATCCAGCACGATCAGGTCGATGCCCGTCGCATAGAGCGTTTCCTTGATTGCCTGTCGTGCCGCCGGGAAATCCGGCCCGCAGTAGTACATGGATGCCACAATAATGCAGTCAAATTTTCGCTCTACGCCATCATTGGTCATTTGGTCAAACGCGGTACGCGCCTTTTCATCGTTCTTGCGGTCAGAATACTTTTTCAGCAAATCTAGTTCTTTATGTTCCGCCAGATATGCCGCAATACGCTGATTCTGCTCGGCAATCGCCAGTTCACCTTGATGGTTCTTCCAAGGAAGTGTCCGGGTATAGCTTACACACTTCATACTGCACTTTCCTCCGTTTCTGCTGCCGGAACACTACTGCAATATTCCAGCACATTGCGAATTTCCTGATCGAACCGATACTGGATATGAATGTGTTCCTTATCATAGACGGTGATGCTCTCTACCAGTTCCACCAGAACGCGGCGGTTCAGACTTGTCAGGTTTTGGTAGGACTTGAAATCTTCGATCCATGGCAGATGTTCCACATCCAGATTGTTCAGGCAATCCCTCTGACGGTTCATTTCTGCTTTGGCCTTTCGGATGGTTTCAACCTTTTCATTAAAGGAATGGCTGAATTCCTTATACTCTTCCTTGCTGACAATACCGCTGCTCATATCTTCATAAAGCTGTCGGCGCAAGGTCTGGTATTTCTGTTCTTCCTGCTCCAGCATTTTCAGATGTTCTTCCACAGATTTCAGTCTGCGCTCATTCTTGGGGATCTCATTGATTTCATCCAGTCGATGTTCCAGTCCACTGATCTGCTGAACTTTTCCCTGCAATGCGGCCAGCACCACTTCGGCCAGCTTACTTTCGCTGATAAGATGTGAGGAGCAGCCTAAACCATTGTGGTTTGTGACGCAGTGCAGATAAATATATTTCTTTCCGTTTTTTGATACGGTACGCCGCACCATGTTCTGCCCACAGCTACCGCAGCGAACGATGCCCGAAAACAGATTTACGGTCTGCTGTCCTTTCGATGCACAAGTGTCCAGTTTCAAGACTTCCTGCACGGTATCGAACAGCTTTTGCGGAATGATTGCTTCGTGCATATTGGGAACTCTGATCCAGCCGGATTCTTCCACATCCCGAATTTTTTTGATTTTGTAATTGATCTTCTGCCGCCTGCCCTGCACCATCGTTCCAGTGTAAACTTCATTTTTCAGAATCCGAAGCACCTGAATTGCCTGCCACTTCGCATGAGTGCCAGCTTTGAACCCACTATGGTAATTCAAACCGCACAGCCGTTTGTACTCGCTGGGGGCTAGCACATTCTCACTGTTCAGCTGTTCGGCAATCACCTGTGCGCTCATGCCTTCCAGTTTTCTGCGGTAGATAGAGCGGACAATATCTGCTGCATACTCGTCTACCACCAGACGGTTTTTGTTCCGTTTGTCTTTGCAGTAACCATAGATTGCGTAGCCACCGATGAACTCACCCTTGCGCCGTTTCATGTCCAGCTGGCTGCGCACCTTGATGGAAATATCCCGGCAGTAAGAATCGTTCAGCAAATTCTTAAATGGAACCACAATGTTGTCCGAATCGCTGCTCTCAGTGTTCGCATTATCATAGTTGTCATTGATGGCGATGAAGCGAATCCCCATTATCGGGAAAATCTGTTCCAGATATTTTCCCATCTCGATGTAATTACGACCAAGGCGGGATAAGTCCTTGACGATGATGCAGTTGATTTTGCCGGATTTAATATCCTCCATCATCCGCTTAAAGCCCGGACGTTCAAAGTTGGTTCCTGTGTAGCCATCGTCAGCGTACTCTTCGACCAAATACAGTCCTGGCCGTTCTGCAGCAAAATCCCGAATCAGTTCTCTCTGATTGCCGATGCTGTTGCTCTCAGCCTTGTCGCCATCCTCGATGGACAATCTCAGATAGGCCGCTGCCCGTATGTCTTTATTCTTTTCCTTGTAAAAAAACAAAGCCATTAAACCTCCTGTCTCCACGCAAATTGCATGGTAAAATCCAGAAAGTTAATGGCTTTTGATTGCACTATTCACTTAACCCGTCTGTATTCTACCAAGCTGTGACACAAAAATCAAGCTGCTGCGCACATTTTTCAAAATTTATTTTTCAGTGCTTCCCCATACTCTGCAGCAGGCAATCCCACAGTTCGCTGCCCTCCGGCCGGAACGATTCATATACGGTGATTCCCTTGATGATGGCTTTTCTGTGATGCACAGGCTCCGTATGTTCCTGTTTAGGCTTTTCATCAAATCGTTCTTTCTGCTTCATAGAAATCAATCCCCCTTTACTAATAGGAATCCAGAAGGGCATTTTGGAATACAGTTTTTGAAAAAATTTCAAAAAAATTTGAAAAGTGTATTCCAAATAGGGGCTGCGGATTCCTATTTATAGAAGGACTTCTTTTGATAGGTCTACGGCATACGATAAAAGACAGGTCTTTTTCTGTCTTAGAGCAAGATTCGCCTATGGTAACTCAAAACTCACTTTCGTGATTTTTCGTTTCCGGCAATCTTGATGGGGATTCCGTTCCCCATTCCCACGGTACGCACAAAATCTCAGATTTTTGCTATCTGGCTCCACATGAATGTGTTCGCATCCGAACGCCTACGGCTTATCGGGAATTGCTTCGCAACTATAAAATGCAGGAGGATCACACTATGGCACGACCCAAAAAGGACGAAAGTATCAGACGGACTCATAACGTAATGGTGCGCTTTACCGATGTGGAGTACGCACTGGTTTCGTGTTCTGCTGAACAGGCTGGCTATCCCGTTGCTGTTTATGTAAGGAAACAGGCCATAACCGAGAAACTTCACGTTCATTACAACGTCGTTGCTGACATTGCAGAACTGCGGGATTTTGCAAGGCAGCTCTCTCATATCGGAAACAATCTGAACCAGATTGCAGCCTTCTTTAACAGCGGTGGTATCCAATCTCGCGCTATGTTGGAAGAGATCAATCGTTGCATGACTGACCTCCGCTCCATGCGGAAAGATATTGCTGAATTGGCAGGTGATTATCGTGGCAATCTTAAAACACGTCGCGGGTAAAAGTGCAGACTATGGCACGGCACTCGACTATTTGAAATATGAGCATGACGAAGTTCTGAAAAAACCCCTGCTGGATGCAAACGGGAACTGGGTACTCCGCCGAGATATTCTTCTGGAGGGCATAAACTGTGAGCCGGAACTTTTTGATGTGGAGTGCGAAATGCTTAATGCGCAGTACCACAAGAATCAGAATTACGACGAAATCAAGACGCACCACTACCTCATCAGCTTCGATCCTGCCGACAAAGACGAGTGTGGACTGACAGGTGAACAGGCGCAGGCCATCGGCATGGAATATGTAAAAGCCAACTTTCCGGGGCATCAGGCGTTGATCTGCACCCACATGGACGGTCACAACGGCAGCGGCAATATCCATGTGCATATCGTAATCAACAGCCTGCGAAAACTGGATGTTCCGCAGCAGCCTTTTATGGAACGCCCTATTGACTGCAAAGCAGGCTATAAGCACCATCTGACGAAAGATTACCTAAAGCATTTACAGCAATCTCTTATGAATATCTGCATGAGGGAAAATCTCAATCAGGTCGATTTGCTTTCCCCATCTGTCAACAAAATCACACAGCAGGAGTATTATGCCAAACAGCGCGGGCAGATCAATCTGGACAAGTTGAACGCTGAGCTTATTGCAGAGGGTTTCACTCCCATGAAAACCAAATTTCAAACGGAGAAAGATAAGTTGCGCGATTCCATTACTGCTGCGGCAAAGAAAGCAAAATCTTTTGAAGAATTCAGCCGCCTACTCCAAACCGAATCCAACATTTTGGTAAAAGACCACCGTGGTCGATTTAGTTACCTTCTCCCGGACAGAGAAAAATACATCTCTGCCAGAACGCTGGGAACCAGTTTTGACCGTGAACATCTTCTGACGCTTTTTGAAAGTAATGCGATTACCGCTGCAAAAGAAAAAAAGCAATGGAGTGTTGCTGACCCCATTGCCGTTCTCTATATCAAGTCCAATCTTCGTCTGGTAGTGAATTTGCAGGACTGCGTAAAAGCCCAGCAAAGTCGCGCCTATGCTCAGAAAGTCAAAATTTCCAATTTGCAGCAGATGGCAAATACCATCGTCTATGTACAGCAGCATGGTTATGATAGCTATGAAGACTTGAAAAAAGCGCGCGATGAATTATCTGCCAAAATGTCAGATGCCCGCAACACCGCCAAATCTACCGATGCCGACTTAAAGCGGCTGAACGAGAAGATTCACTATCTGGGGCAGTATCTTTCCACAAAGGCTACATACAAAGAATTTTTGCAGGCGGGCAACAAGAAGATGTACCGTTCTGCACATCAGGATGAAATTGCCAGATACGAAGAAGCCGTTCAATTCTTGAAACGCAATTCCACGAATGGCACAATTCCCACGATGAAAAATTTACGAGCAGAAAAGGGAAAGTTGCTTTCTGCTCGAACCGCACAATACGAAAGCTACATCTATTTCAAAGATTACTACCACGAACTGCAAACCGCTTGTCGGAATGTTGACATGATCCTTGAAACGGAACATACGCAGCAGCACAACCGTACACAGCTCAAGCGCAGTCACGAACCATCTCTTTAAAAAACCGCATGAAAAGGGCCAGCCACAAGACTTCACTCTGAAAGTCCTGTGGCTGGCTTCTCATTTTTTAGTTATTTTCAAAGATGCTGCTTTCTGCAACCTTCTTCAATGTAGCTATCACAGTATCATACGGCACGTTTTCTTCCAATAGCTGCGTTGTCAGACTATCATAGTCCTGCTTATATGCTTTTTCCTTTATGATTTTTTCAAGTAATATACTAACCTGCACAAGACTTCCAAATAGTGTCAATAACGTAACATCGGTATTATAAACAACCAAACCCGCTAATTGATGAGCCATCGCAGACCATCTTTTTGACAGTGCTGAGTTATCCCTCACGACCTTTTTATCCAATCCCGGATAATTGTTTCGGCAGTATATGGACAAAATCATCATTCTGAAGATAACCATAACCGCAGGGATTGCCATTACAATCACAATACTTGCCTTAGCCCAAATCAAAAATACCTGAAGCCCAACACGAACAAAATACATTATGGTATCGGCAACAGAAACTACAAATAGCCTCTGATCTGCTTGTAAGAGAACTTTGTACTTACTATAAATAAAGCATTCTAATGTGCTGCTTGCGCCTATCACAATCATCAAAAGCACAATAAGTATCGAGGGCAACTGATTTGCCAAAACAAATGGTAATACGCCTGCAATTATTGCTATCGCTATCGTATAAAGGCATCCCGAAACTGTATAGAAATGGTCAATAGCATTCAAAACTTGATTTAATCTATATGTATCTTTTTTAGCAAGAGGAGCATATAAGGCTTGTACTGCAGCAGGAGCCAATCCCGCATTAACAAGTGCTACATAGCTCATAATATTAGAAACAGTTGTTGTATAACCATGTAAACTTGCACCATAGGTGTTCAAAATCATGCTTGGCAAAACGAATCCGAATAATGCCGTCACAATCTGATATGCTCCCATAAGTGCCATATTCAGCATAGATGCTTTCTTTTTGCTTAGTGGTTTGCTCATGTTATAATTCCTTCGCTGCTTCCTCTAAATATCGTTTAAACAGTGGAAGCACCTTTTCCAAACTAAAATCCCGTGATCTTTCTATTGCACATTTTCCCATTTGTTTTCGTCGTTCTGGTTGCTTTAATATTTCAGCAACTTTTTTTGCAAATGCTTCTGTATCGAAGTGATCTACAAGGTATCCATCAACCGAGTCTCTAATTATTTCGTCTGGGCCGTAATTATGAAATGCCACTACTGGAATGCCGCAGGACATAGCTTCTAGTATTGTCATTCCAAAGCCCTCCCATCGAGAAGTCTGGACCATTACTGAAGCCTTGCTATAGAATTGATAAACATTATCAGTTGTTCCCAACAGATTAACTTTCTCCTTTAATCCAGTTTTTTCTATCTCAGCTTTTAGCCAACTATGTGATGGCCCATCTCCAATAATAGTCACTCTCAGCTTCGGGACTTCTTCTGAAATTTTTTTTATTACATCAATTAAGTAGTCCAACCCTTTGTGCTCTCGTTCCAGTCTCCCTGCAAACAAGACATATCCTTCTTCATACGTTGTACTAATGTTGTTATTTTTCGGAAGTGGATTATAGAGCACTTTGCTTTCTATATCCAAGTTATTATCAAATTCTTTTTTGTCAGAATTAGTCAAAACCCAAATATCATCCAACGCTGAATAGCATTTTTTTACATATTTCATCAATCCATATCCAGTTGCTCCTCTTTTTTCAAAGTATGAACCGTATGTACTGTGTTGCCATCCTATAGTTTTTGCTGATATGTCTTTCTTGATTTCGCCCAAAAGTAGACTATATTCAATACCTGCACCAATAACAGCATCAAAATTTTCTTCATTAAAATATTTTATATAATTTTCTTTCTCCTGTGGTGCAATTCGATTGTTTAGGACAAATGGCAGTGCTACGCTATTATCTAAAAATCCAATTCTTTTGTTTAAAGCAAAAATATACCTTACGGGTTTATGTTCTCGATTCACAGATAGTTCTTCTTGATTTTTTTGCTTAATGCGTTCATCAATTTTGAAAAGCCTCTCTCCGTTCATCTTAAAAGGCATCACAACTGTTATGTCGTAATTTTCGTCATTCACAAGCTCATTTAAAATTGTAGTTACAACTCGTTGGATACCTCCTAGTGTATATAGGTTTTGTACCAGAACACATATCTTCATTTTCATTTCCTCTTACTACATAGCTTAAATTCAGCAACAAAAATACCGAAACACAATAAAGCAACATCTGATCAGATTGCGTCGTAATCCCGTTATAACTGTTCACATCTAGAATTAGTATAATCAAAACAATAAAAATTTTAATATTTTTCATAGGAACCTCC
>OGGD01000583.1_pt1 | contig 25083 bp, 22 predicted proteins | sample 1571091 | NCBI WGS metagenome assembly OGGD01 (sample SAMEA2582073, study PRJEB24529) | metagenome | biome: Human gut stool | place: China | collected 2011
AAATAAATAGTAAAAAAAGAGTAAATTATTCATGCAGGCGATATCCAATCCCCCAGATTGTTTCTATATATTCATCAGATGTAACGGTCTTTATTTTCTTCCTGATATTGCTTATATGCACATCAAGAGTCTTTGTTTCACCCATATATGGCTCATCCCACGCATATTCGAATATATCCTCCTTGCTAAACACCTGCTTCGGGTTTTTAAGCAATAATTCCAGTATTGCGAATTCCTGTTTTGTAATCTTAGGAAGCACCCTGCCACCGATACTTACCTCAAATGTAGAGCGTGTAAGCACCATATCCCTGAACTCAAGCCTTCCGCTATATTGTCCTTCCTGCATGCCAGCCTTTGTTTTCACTTTTGTTTCTGACTCTGTTTCGCCTTTTGCTTCTGACTCTGTTTCTGCCTCTATATGACGAAGCTGCACCTGAATACGTGCCAGCACCTCTCTAATCTCAAAGGGCTTTGTTATATAATCATCTGCTCCGTCCGTCAGCACCCCGATTTTATCATCTATGCTATCCTTTGCAGTCAGCACAATCACCGGAAGCCTTCCATGTTTTCTTATTTCCTTTAAAACCTCCTCACCACTTGCACCAGGCAGCATTAAGTCAAGCAGTACAAGCGTATAAGCCTTTTCTTTTATATTAAGAAGCAGCTTTGCTTCTGTTCCTGAAAATGCCTGTTCACACGTATAACCAGCCTTCATAAGCACCTCACAAAGAAGGTTATTAATATTTATATCATCTTCTACAATCAGTATATTAGGCATAATTTTTACTCCTGTATTTTATAATGTAAAATAGTCATCTACTTTATGAGAAATGGCATTAAATAAAACAGTTTTATTAATTCTTGTTTTCCTTCCACTTATCTCTCATTATGACCATTTCTTCAAGATTATTTTTATTCATTTTGTCCGTTTCTTCAAGATTATTTTTGCCCATTATGACCGTTTCTTCAAAACTATTTTCACTCATTTTGTCCATTTCTTCAAGCTTTTACTTTATTTATAAACATAAAAAACAGCACGACCATTCCCTTTATCCAGAAATAAATCATGCCGTCTTATATTTTATCTTATCTGTGTTATAATTTTAATTATTCTCTGCTCTCGCCATAGCAATCTGCTCCGGTGTTATAGGCAGCTCATAGAACCTCTTTCCTGCTGCGTGGCTTAGCGCATCTGTCACAGCCGGAAGTGGAGTATTTATTACAACCTCTCCTATTGACTTAGCACCAAATGGTCCAGCATTCTCGAAGCTGCTTTCAAACTCAACATTAATATGTCCAATATCCATTCTTGATGGTATCTTATATTGCAGGAATGAATTCTCATAAAGCTTTCCCTTATCAGAATATGTGATATTTTCAGACATTGCCATACCAATTCCCTGAAGGATTCCGCCTTCTGCCTGAACCCTTGCAAGATTAGGATTAACTGGTGTTCCACAGTCAACGCATGCATCATATTCCACAACCCTGCTCTCACCTGTAACAAGGTCAACCTCAACCTCAGCTGCACCTACCATAAATGGTGGAGGAGAAATAGGTGATGTATGTGTATTAGTAACTGTAAGTGCTATATCATTGCCACACATTGAAGCTGTTGCGATATCACAAAGACTTACTGATGCACCATTGTGCTCTCCAGCCTCGCATCTTACACAGCTTCCGTCAAATATAACCTCACTCTTATCACAGCCTATAAGCTTAGCTCCAAGCTTTTCGATTCTGCTTCTTAGCTCTAAGGCACAGTTCTCAACTGCCTTTCCAGTAACGTATGTTGTACTTGATGCATATGAGCCTGAATCATAAGGTGATATATCAGTATCAGCACCAAATACACTTATGTTATCAGTACTGCACTCAAGCACCTCTGCAGCAATCTGTGCAAGTATTGTATCACAGCCTGTTCCCATATCAGCAGCACCTATATTCATTGTATACACGCCCTCATCATTGAGCTTAAGTGTGGCACTTCCCACATCCACACCAGATATACCAGAGCCCTGCATAGCCATACCCATTCCGACAAAACGTGCTTTAGTGTCAGATATCTTTCTCATAGGATACTTCTCATCCCATTTAATCATCTCTTTGACCTTTGCTAAGCATCTGTCAAGTGCACAGCTTGTATTGACCTGACCATAGTAGGCAGGCATTACATCGCCCTCCTTAACTATGTTTTTAAACCTTATTTCAAAAGGATCCATATGAAGCTTATCAGCAAGCTCATTCACAGCAGATTCCACTGCAAAAAGGCCCTGTGTGGCACCATATCCTCTGTATGCCCCTGCTGACATAACATTTGTGTATACAACATCACTTACAAAGCGGAATGCCTCCGCCTTTCCGTATAATGGTATTGACTTGTGTCCTGAAAGACCTACTGTCGTTGGTCCATGCTCACCATAAGCTCCTGTGTTTGACAAGGTATATAAATCTATTCCTTTTACGATACCATCCTTAGTTGCACCGAGCCTTACATGCATCTGCATCTCATGTCTTGGAGATGAAGCTGACAATGACTCTTCCCTTGAGAATATAATCATAGCTGGCTTCTTAGTCTTCCATGTGACAAATGCCGGATATATTTCTGAAACCGAGGTCTGCTTTGCACCAAAACCACCACCTATTCTAGGCTTTGTAACACGTATCTTTGATGGAGAGATTCCAAGTGCGTGTGAAATAATTCTTCTGCAGTGAAATACTATCTGTGTAGAACTTACAACATGAAGTCTTCCATATGTATCGATTGTACAGAATGTCCTGAAGGTCTCCATCATGCTCTGCTGGCATGCCTTTGTATGATATGTCCTGTCAATTACAACATCACAGCTCTCAAGCACCTTATCTATATCACCATTACCGCACTCATCATGTGCACATAGATTTCTTTTATTATCAGCTCCTACAGGACACATTGCTTCCCAGTTATCCTCTGGATGAACAAGTATCTCATTATCCTTTGCCTTAGTAAAGTCAAGCACTGGTTCAAGCACCTCATACTCTGCCTTAATAAGCTTCATAGCCTTATCAACACAGCGTTCATCCACTCCAGCAACAATAGCAACCGGATCACCTATGAATCTTACGTGTTTATCAAGAATAAGCCTGTCATAAGGACTTGGCTCAGGATAAGTCTGACCGGCGCAGGTGAAACGCTTCATATTCTGGTCAACATCCTTATATGTATATATTGCCTCTATTCCAGGTACCTTCATTGCAATATCTGTATTAATGCTCTTAACATATGCGTTGGCATATGGTGAACGCAGAAGCTTTACAACAAGACAATCCTTTGGTGCAATATCATCTGTATATACCGGCTTTCCAAGAAGCAGCTCCATTGCATCCTTTTTTCTTACCGCTTTATTAACTGACTTCATTACTTCACCTCCTCTGCTATGTTTTCTTTATTTTCTACATTTACTTCCTTCGCCTTTTTTGCCTTGAGGTAATCCAGAATTCCTCTTAACTGGCCTTCATATCCTGAACATCTGCACAGATTTCCCGAAAGGAATTCCTTAATCTCATCTTCATCAGGGTAAGGATTCTCCCTAAAAAGTGCAATAGCATTCATAACAAAGCCCGGGTTACAGAAGCCACACTGCTCTGCTCCCTGGTCAGCTATAAATGTAACGAACTCTGCAGCCTCCTCCTGTAAACCTTCAAGCGTTGTAACGCTGCATTTATCTGCTCTTACAGCAAGAACCGAACATGAAAGCACTGGTTTATCGTTAAGAAATACCGTACACAGTCCGCAGTTAGAAGTCTCACAGCCACATTTTACACTATAACAGCCATGCTCCCTCACGAAATCATAAAGAGTCATATCGCAGGCCACATCTGCCTTGACTGACTTTCCATTTAACTTAATATCTACTAACATATATTCTCCAATCCATACACTAATCAATCGATATATAAACAAATCTATACATTAACATTGCTATACAAATAATACCGCAGCTATTAATAATCAATAACTAATTATTAATTATTTACAGCTCTTAATGCTCTCTTAGTAAGCTCTTGTGCCAGATGGCTTCTGTATTCAGCACTTCCACGCATATTACTCTCTGTAGAAACATTTTCTTTTACATACCTTGCGAAGCTCTCTATAGCCTCATCATTTACTCCGCCCTTAAGAATACCTTCCTTATCTTCAACAACAACAGCTCTTCCCGGTCTTGCACCTATGCATATATTATATTTGCCTGAACCGCTAAAACCCACGCCAGCACAGGTAAGAACCGGAAGGTCTGTTTCTGTTATTCTTACTGCCTCATAAAACATCTTAACTGGCTTTTTCTTAACTATAATGCTTACAATAATATCCCTGTCATAGCTCTTGGCCGCATACTCCTTTAGGGAAACTATTCCACCCTTATATAACTCCACATATGAGTCAAGTCCTATTAATAATGTAAGAACATCAGAAAATCCATATCTTCCATATATGCTTCCTCCAACTGTTGCAAGATTTCTAAACTGCACCCCAACAATATGCCTTAGTGCTTCCTTAGCACAGCCATTGGTATACTCATTAAAGCCCTTATGGTTTTCTAACTGTCTTAGAGATGTCATGCATCCAATCTTAAATTCTTCATCTGTCTCTTCAAGCTTGTCAAGTCCCAGTCCTGACATGTCAATCGCAGTATTTATTCTGTTATCGCCCATACGCATCCACATCATGCCGCCGATAATTCTGTTAGCCTTCTTCTGGTTAAGCTCGTAGGCCTCTTCAATACTTTCTACTCTCTTATAATTCTGTATATTAAGCATAAAAACTCCTCATTTAATCATACTTATGCCAGAAATAAAAGTCCTGCTGTGCAACTTAAACAACCTTTAAACTTTTTCCTGACCGTTTCTTAATTACATCATAATATAACTATACTGGCTTGTAAAAGCCTTGTCAATCTGATAAAATTCATTCGCACATATCTTTTAACTGTTGCTGTCAGATATATTCTGTTCAACATAAATGAGTGTGCTAAAATAAAGTAGAAATGAGGATAACTATGAAAAAGTTTAAAAGATTAACCGCTTTAGTTCTGGCAGTGCTTATGCTTATATCAACTGTAGCATGTGGCAGTTCTGCTTCAAACGACAGTACTACACAGGCTGCTTCAACATCAGCCTTTGATGTTATGTCCCAGTTTAGCGAGGTAAGCACAAGCTACCCTCTTACTGTTACCGACCAGGCTGGACGAACAGTAACTTTTGAAAAAGCACCTGAAAAGATTGCTTCATCTTACTATATCTCTACAAGTCTTCTCCTTGCACTTGGATTAAAGGATAAGCTTGTAGGCATCGAAGCTAAGGCTAATACAAGAAACATCTATAAGCTTGCAGCTCCATCCATCGTAAGTCTTCCTAATATGGGAACAGCCAAGGAATTCAACACAGAAGCCTGTGTTGCAGCAGCACCTGATGTTGTATTCCTTCCTATGAAGTTAAAAAAAGCTGCAGATACACTTGAAAGTCTTGGTATCAAGGCTGTTGTTGTTAATCCTGAGGATGCAACGCTCCTTAAGGAATGTATAACACTTGTTGGTAAAATAACTAACACAATTGGACGCTCTGATGCACTTAACAATTCCATTGATACATTTTTAGCTGATAATAAAGCCAAGCTTGCAGGTGAGAACACTCCTTTAGTATATCTTGCAGGTAACAGCTCTGTTCTTTCAACAGCCGGAAGCAAGATGTACCAGAACACATTACTTACCAATGCAGGCGGAAAGAATGCAGCCTCTGAGCTCACAGATACTTACTGGGCAAATGTTTCATATGAACAGCTTCTTGCCTGGAACCCTGATTACATTATAATAGCTGCCGATGCAACTTACTCAGTAGATGACGTTCTTAATGATGCTAACCTTGCAGACTGCAATGCTGTTAAGAATAAAAAGGTTGTAAAACTCCCTGGAGATATAGAAGCCTGGGATTCACCTGTACCAGCAAGCTTCTTAGGAAGCATATATATTGCCTCTGTTCTTCATCCAGAAAAGGTTACTAAGGATTTCTATGAAGAATGTGTAACTAAATTCTATGAAAGCTTTTATGGATTCACACCTGCTAAATAAGGATGATTTATGTTCAAAAATACTTATAATTACCGGAACAAAATTATACTTTTATCAGCCATACAGGTACTGCTTCTTCTGGCAGTACTTGTATGGTCTGTCATTACCGGACAGTATCCACTCACATTAAAGAGCTTACTGTCTGGTGATACTATGTCTATTATGGTCTTTAAAAGGCTCAGGCTTCCACGCGCCCTTATGGGTGTTATAGGTGGTTTTGGGCTTTCAATATCAGGTTATATATATCAGCTTATATTTAAAAACCCTCTGGCTTCTCCCGATATCGTTGGCGTTTCCTCCGGTGCAAGTGCCGGTGCTGCTCTTGCAATAGTTGCAGTTTCTGCTTCTGTTCCATTCATCTCCATATCTGCTTTTATCGGAGCTGTTACAGCCCTCATAATAACTCTGCTTACAGCTTATCTTGTCCCTGGCAGAAACAGTTATACTATCGTGCTTGCCGGTATAGCTATTCATTCTGTGGCACAGACTATACTTATGTTTCTAAAGCTTGCTGCCGATCCTGAAAAACAGCTTGCTTCAATCGAATACTGGATTATGGGAAGCCTTAATGGTATTTCAAGGGACAGCCTTGCTATTCCGTTCCTCACAACACTTGCCGGCTTTATTATAATGGCTATGTTATACAGACAGGTTCTCATTCTCTCTACAAGCGAAGAGGAAGCTGTATCGCTAGGTGTAAATGTGACAATTCTGCGTTTTATCATATTAATGCTTGCTACATTAGTAGTATCATCAATAATATGTGTTACAGGGCTTATAAGCTTTATCGGACTTATCGCACCTCATATTGCCAGACTGCTTACAAAGCGTAATGACATATTTACATATATAACAAGTGGCTTCACAGGAGCTATTTTACTGACACTTGCTGATATACTGGCAAGAAGTGTATCCTCATCAGAGCTGCCAGTCAGTATATTTACCTCACTTCTTGGAGCTCCACTACTTATCATTCTGCTTATCAGAGCTAATAAAAAGGAGGCGTTATGATGTCCGATTTATTCAATACTACATTTTCTGCTGCCGGAATATCTGTATATTATGGCAGCACCTGTGCGGTTGATAACGTAAGCTTTGACCTTATGCCAGGACAGCTTAATGCTGTTATTGGCAATAACGGCTGTGGTAAAACCTCTCTTATTAAAGCTATTATGGGACTTATAAAGCACAACGGAAAATGTCAGCTTAATGAACACTTGCTTGAAAACCTCTCTGTTAAAAAAAAGGCCCAGCTTATAAGCTACATTCCCCAAAGAAACAATCTTACCATAAGTATGACCGTCAGAGAGGTATGTCTGCTTGGCTTCAATCCTCATATGCACATACTTGGAGGCTACACCACAGATATGATAAAACGTGCCGATAAAGCTATTGATATGGTTGGACTTAATGGTTTATACGAATCAGACTTCTTAGCTTTAAGCGAAGGGCAGAAGCAGTTATGTATTCTGGCACGCACCATAATAGAGGCTTCCCCTCTGCTTCTTCTTGATGAACCGGATAGTGCACTTGATTTTTCTAACCGTCATCTTCTTATGCAGCGCATAAGAAGCATTGTATCCGATGGCAGATGCGTACTTATGTGTATTCACAGTCCCGAGCTAGCTTTGGAATACTGCGATAATATATTTCTTATGAAAGCCGGAACAATACTTACCAGCATTAACACTCATACAGACTCCATTGATATTATTAACGAAAAGCTGTCTCTTATATATGATAATATTAATGTTATTGAATGTACCGATATCCACCATAAAACACACTGTGTAGTTGTGGCACTATAAACCTTTACTACAGATATATATCTATTCACACAGGACACACATACGTTATAAAAGCATTTACTGAAATGAGGTGACTTATTCTATGGATAATTGTTATTTAGACGCTCTGGCTGTCATTACATTTTTTAAGATGTCAGAAAAAAAGCATCTTTTTATTACCGGAGACCGGGGAAGTGGCAAATCATATCTGTTAAACAGCATTTTAAACCAGACTAAAGACGCTACGTATATGTCTGATTTTTTCAATTTCAATTATCTGCTAAGCCGCAGAACGGACACCCCAGAAGTTGTTATTAAATCCAATCTTATAGATGATGGAAAAGAATATGTGATTGGCAGACCACGTACACTCACTCCTGTTTCCCCTAAAAAAGGCAACAATATGACCATTGTAGAGGATGGCTTTATTAACTGCGCCTGTCCTGCTATTATGAAGCATCTTATGACCTCTGATGATAGTGTATTTGTTATTGACGAGCTTGGTTATCTGGAAAGTTCCTGTGGTGAATTTCAGGAGCATATCAGGACTCTTCTTGATAACTCACGCGTATTAGCTGTCATCAGAAAACAATCCACGGAATTTCTTGACAGTATTAAAAACAGATCTGATGTACTTTTAATCGATATTGATAATATATTCAGCTCTATTTCGTGCATTATTATGGCATCTGGTATGTCAAAAAGATTCGGTACAAATAAGCTTTTAGCCTCCTTCAACAACAACACTCTCTTTGAAAATGCGATAAATATAAGCCATTTCGTAAACTTTGGTGAAACTCTTACCGTAACCCGTCATGATGAGCTTGTACAGATATGTGAACGGGAACATATACATTGCATAAAACACAATATGCCTTACAGAAATGATATGGTACGCCTTGGTGTTTCCCATATTCTAAAGGAAGCCTGCTGCCAGAAAAACAACTGCCCCCAGGGAATATTATTTCTTCCATCTGACCAGCCGCTTATCACTAAGACAAGCCTGCAGCTTCTGTGTCTTTTATTTATTTACTACAACAGCAGTCATTTTGCTTGTAACAACGCAGATAAATCCAGCAATGCCAACAATAATTATTCTAATAATAATTATTCAAATAATAATAATAATATATGCCGGCTTGCCTTCAACGAAAACGCAGGCGCACCAGTAATATTTCCTGCGTGCTATTATAATGAGCTTCTTACACTTCCACAGGGCAAGGGTGGCGGTTTTATTGCAAAAAAACATCCTGCACAGGTTGTTTTAGTTCCTGCACAGGATGAATATGAATTATATGATATTGATACTCCTGATGACCTTATTCGTCTTTCCCGGTATCTTCGCTAATTGCTGTACCTTATTTAGTTACAGCCTTTTCCTTTATTGTTGCTGCTTCTTCTGAAACAACTTCTTTAACCGTTTCCTCAGTTTTATCCTTAGGAAGAATTATGTTAAGTAATATTGCTACAAATGCTGCTGGAACAATACCAGACTCACCAAACATAAGCTGTACTGCCTGTGGTGTATGTGCAAGGATTGCAGGGCTTACACCCATACCATAACCTACACCAAGCGCAACTGATACAATAGAAAGTCTTCTTGCATCAAGCGGCTCCTTAGTAATAAGCTGTATTCCACTAACAATGATTGATGAGAACATCATAACTGCCGCACCACCAAGTACTGACTGTGGCATAATTGATATTAAGGCGCCAAGCTTAGGAATAAGACCACATAATATAAGGAATACCGCACCAGATGCAAGTGCAATTCTGTTAACAACCTTAGTCATTGCAACAAGACCAACATTCTGGCTGAATGATGTATTAGGAAGCACACCGAAAAGTGCTGCAAGCGATGAACCTAAACCATCACACATAACTCCGCCTGAAAGCTCTTTATCTGTCGCTTCTCTTCCTACTCCACCGACCATAACACCAGATATATCTCCAACAGTTTCTACTGCTGTTACCACAAACATAACAAGCACAGGAAGTATTGCTCTTAAATCAAACACAGGCTTAACTGGCATAAACTTAGGAATCGCAATCCACTTAGCTTCTGCAACCTTATTCCAGTTAAGTACCCATGACTTAGTATATTCAACTCCATCAGCAGTAACCGCTGTATGTGGAAGCACACAGCCCATAATAGCTGCTACAATATAACCAACTATAATTCCAATGAGTATAGATGATGAACTAAGATATCCCTTTGTCCAGTGCTTAACGAATAATATAACAACAAGCACAACAAACGCCAGAAACAGATTCTCTAGTGAGCCAAAGTCCTTAGCTCCATTTCCACCACCGAATGAATTGATACCAACTGAAATAAGTGACAATCCAATAGAAAGCACAACCGTTCCTGTTACAACTGATGGGAAAAATCTTCTTAACGGCTTAATAAATGCACCAAGCACAGTTTCAAAAAGACCACCCATAATGGAAGCACCCATAATAGCACCATAGGCTAATATTCCGCCACCCATAACCTTTGTTATACTGCTGAACACTCCGATAAATCCTGAGCTCGTACCCATAATAATAGGCACCTTTCCTCCAACAGGTCCTACTGAAAATAACTGTATAAGCGTTACAATACCTGCTATAATCATAGCATTCTGTAAAAGTGCAACCTGAATAGATGCATACTCACTTCCTGCTCCAATACCACAGGCTCCTGTAATAATAAGCAATGGTGTAAGATTTCCTACAAACATTGCCATAACGTGCTGAAGTCCAAGTGGTATCGCCTGTTTTAATGAAAGCTTTCCATTAAAATCATATGCCTCCGGCATAAGTTCTTTTATCTTTTTCATATATCCTCCGGTATATTAACCATAATCTATCTGTTATTAATCTCATATGAATAAGGTCTAGGGAAAATCATTATTCAAGTACTTGATTTTCCTTAGACCTTCCTTCTGTATGACTAATGACCCGCGTTCATTATCTCTGTACATCAAATGATGCATTATTCATAAGCCTCTTAATCTGGCCAACGCTTGTGATGTTAGTATCGCCGCGGATAGCGTGCTTCATTACTGAAGAAGCTACTGCGAAGTTGACGATATCTTCGTGCTTCCAGTCATTCTGCATAAGAGCATAGATAAGACCAGAAGAGAATGCATCTCCACCACCAACACGGTCAACAATCTCAAAGTTGAGTGTCTTGCTTTCGTAAGTCTTTCCGTCAGCATAGTAGAAAGCCTTAAGAGAGTTATTACTTCCTGAATGAACATAACGTACTGTTCTTGCAATTGCTTTCATATGGTACTGCTCATCAATAGCCTTAAACACTCTGTCCATATCCTCAAATGATGGATCCATAGTAAGACCATCCTTAACATCTGTACCATCTGCATTGTATACATGGATAGGCTCAATACCTATAAGTACATCTACATATGGAAGATATTTGCTGAGTACATCCCTTGCAGTTTCAAAAGACCATAATGTACTTCTGAAATTAGGATCAAAGCTTACTGTAAGTCCAAGCTTCTTAGCTGCCTTGATAGCCTTATCTATAAGACGACGGCAGTTATATGAAAGAGCTGGTGTGATGCCACTTAAATGTAACCAGTCATAATCCTTTAAGATGTTCTCAAAATCTACATCCTTATAATCATATTCAGCAAATGCTGAGCTTCCTCTATCATATATTACCTGTGAAGGTCTTACTGAAACACCTTCTTCAAGGTAATAAAGTCCCATTCGCCCGTCAGACTTGATAATGTGCTTAGTGTGTACATCATTAGCCTTAAGGTAGTTAATACAAGACTTACCCAGGTCTGTGTTAGGTAATACTGTAAAAAATGTTGAGTCAACACCAAGGTTAGCTAAAGAAACTGCTACGTTGGCTTCTGCTCCACCATAGTTAACTATGAAATTGTGGGTTGTAACTATCTTCTCATAGTTAGGTGGTGATAATCTTAACATCAATTCGCCAATTGCTATGAACTTCATATGTGCCTCCATCTATCATTAAACTTTAAACCTGATATTAAGTAATATTTTATAGCAATAATCTGTACTTTTATTGCTCTATATTGTCAAAATAATACTCCATTTAATGATACTACTTATCCTATAAAATTGCAAATTGTATTTAACGCATTAACTCACGAATACCGCAGTATTTTGTTGCATTAACACGCCATTTCATTGTATAATTAAAAATATTTTGAAGCGAGGAAAGTAATACCTATGGACATTTACGAATCATTGAACTCTATTTTAGTAACTTTATTCAATGATATAATGAACATTGAAGAAAAGGCTTTAATTACAGATGAATTTTCTGACATCACAGTTACTGATATGCACATAATTGAAGCTATCGGAATTAAAGAGCCACGCACTATGGGAACAATATCAAAGGCCTTAGGCGTGACTATGGGAACTCTTACAGTCGGCATTAACGGACTTGTTAAAAAGGGATATGTAATAAGGACAAGAAGTGAGGAAGACCGCCGTGTCGTATATGCTTCTCTCACACCAAAGGGTAATGCGGCATACAATCACCATATGAAATTTCATCAGGATATGATTAAACATATCACTGGCGATTTAAGCAAAGATGAAGCAGCTGTACTTATTAAGACATTTACAAGGCTTGAAGATTATTTTAAAAGCATATCATAGCATTTATAATGTCTATGTAATTATATTAACATATAGCTATGCTGTATAACCGCATAACATTTAACGCACTGACTGCATAGTAAAATCCCCACAGATATAAACTTCTGTGGGGATTTTTTGAAAGATTATTAATCTTTCCGCCGACCGGGCCGGCATAATTTATATATGAGAGTTTTGGAAAAGTAAGCTTATTTAGTTAATTCAGCTGTCTTATATATAAATGTTACTGAATTGTCCTTACCATCTGATTTACCAAGGAATGTATTGTAATTCTGACCAAGCCTGATTACTTCCTTGATTGTATCTACTGCTGTATCAGCATCATCACCAACAAGACTTGTAATAGCTTTAATACCTGTCTCATTGAATTCTGCCATACCATCTTTAAGTGTTATAGCACCATCATTAAGCTGTGTTACACCATCTGCTAAAGTTACAGAAGATGACTTAAGTGTTGATGTTCCATCAGCGAGCTGCGTAGAACCACTTCTTAAAGCTTCATTGTTAGAATTAAGTGTGCTGAAACCGCCTGCAATCTGTTCAATACCACCGTTAAGTGTATCATTGTTACCATTAAGCTGTGCAAGTCCTGCGCTTATCTGTGCTATACCACCATTAAGTGTATCATTGTTACCACTAAGCTGTGCAAGTCCTGCATTAAGCTGTGATGCACCTGCGTTAAGTGTATCGTTATTCTGAACAAGTTCACCAAGTCCGTCTGTTAATGACTGGCTTCCATCTGTAAGCTGCTTTAATGCTGCATTAATTGTTTCATTATTGCTAAGATTGCTGACAACTGCATCTAATGCACTTGAAGCACCTATATTGCCAGCGGCTTTAATAAGAAGTCCTAACTGGTTAGCATATACATAATCCTTTGAACCAGCCTGTGATACCTGTGGAGTATATGGCTTACCGCTTGTCACAGCTTCTGTATATGTCTCTGTTATTATATTAGTTGTATAAGCTGTAAGATACTTTACAAAATAAGTCGATATATCTGTTGCTGCCTCACTACTGCTCTTCTTGCCCAGATCACTAAGGTCTGTTGCTATAGTTACATCACTAAGGCCTAATGCTGTTCCTAATTTCTGTAAATCAGTTGCCTGCTCCATAACAGTCTTTCCTGTTGAGTCTGCTACAGAATTCATCTTATAAGCTGTTGAATTAGCTGCAAGTTCCTTAACAACATTTCCAATAAGTGCTGTCTTAATGCTCTTTATTCCTTCATTTAATTGTGAAGCTCCTGCCTCTGCACTTGCAACACCATCTGTATAAGCTTTTAAACCTGTCTGCAAAGAAGCTGCACCTGCTGCCGCAGTTGCAACACCACTTGTATATGTTGAAAGACCACTCTGTAATGTGCCTGAACCTGCGTTAAGTGCTCCTACACCATCAGTATAAGTCTTTAAACCTGACTGTAACTGTCCTGCACCTGCACCAAGCTGATTAGCTCCTGCTGTGTATGCACTGATACCATCCTTAAGCTGTCCTGCACCTGCTGCCAGAGCTGTAGCACCATCTGTATAAGCATAGATACCATCTTTAAGCTGGCTTGCACCATCATTTAACTGGTTCACGCCATCTGTAAGTGCTGGAATACTGTCAGAAAGTGTCTGTGTACCATTCTGGAGAATCACTGTTCCATCTGTAAGCTGGTCAGCTGCTGACTGAAGCTCATTCATCTTATCTTCAAGCTTAGCAAGTGAGAAATCATCTGTATCTATATCATTAAGTGTGCTTGTTGTAGCAACTGACATAGACATATCAAGCTCGAAATCTTCTACATCTGCTGATATTTCAAAATATTCAGGAATATCCATATCAAGGCTTTCACCATCAAACTTAAGGTTTAAAGTATCCTTTAAGCCTGGCATAGTCATACCAAGTGCTATAATATTATCGCCAACCTTACTTACCTTGCCATTAGTAACTTCTACATTGCTGAACTTATCTGTTGGAAGAAGAGTTCCTGTAATCATTGTAAATGGAACATAAGCTGTCTGTGACTTTCCATTAACTTTTATAGTCTTCCTCTCATTGTTAGTATAGTCATATCTGATAGTAACCTTACCACTCTTGCCAATCATATCTTCCGGTTTAGTTTCAACACCATTTAACTTGTAAGTAACCTTTATTGAAACAGGAGCAGTCTTATCAGATGTGCTCTGGTTAGTTGTTGTTTCGCCCTTAGAATCAGTAACCTTTTCTGTTACAAGAACGTGATCCTGAGTTCCGTCTGCCTTATCAAATACATATACCATCTCGTCTCTTGTATTTGTCTTTAATGTACTTGTATTTGATATTGAAAGCTCGTTCTTAATAGCATTTGTTATAATATTCTCTGTATTAGAAGCAGCCTCACTGCTTATTGCAACCTCACTGCCTGTCTGATTATATGCTGTGCTAGTGCCACAGCCTGTAAGTGTTGAAGCAATAAGAACAACACTTAATAATACTGAACTATATTTAAATAAAGTCTTCTTAACCATAACTATTCCTCCATTTTCTTACTTCCTGATATATTCTTATATCTGTTACGAAATATGCATCTTTGACCCATTCATATATATTCCTGATTACATATCCTGATTCTTCTTAGGCTTAAATCCTATACTTGTATTGATAATGAGCTTATCACATAATACAAACAATGATGGAAGTATGAAGATAACTACGAACATACTTATAATTGCACCACGCGCCATAAGTGTACAAAGCGAACCAATCATATCAACTGAAGCTATACATCCAACACCAAATGTTGCGGCAAAGAAACCAAGTGCACTAACAATAATTGATGGTATTGATGTTGAAAGAGCTATCTGAATTGCTTCCTTCTTAGCGTATCCCTGACTTCTTTCCTTCTTATATCTTGTTGTCATAAGAATAGCATAATCGACTGTTGCACCAAGCTGGATAGTACCTATAACTACTGATGCAATAAATGGTATCTGTGTATGAGTAAAATATGGAATACCCATATTAACAAAGATAGCAAATTCTATTGCTGAAACAAGTATAATTGGAAGCGATATTGATTTAAGTACGAACAGGATAATAACAAATATAGCTACTATTGATACCGCACTGACTGTCTTAAAGTCCTTATCTGTTATAGTGATAAGATCCTTGGTACAAGGAGCTTCACCAACTACCATTGCCTTAGAATCGTAAGACTTTACAATATCATTTACCTTACTAATCTGATTGTTAATTTCATCTGATGCTATTTTGTAATCTGTAGCAATCATCATTATCTGATAATCTTCACCCTTAAGTTCTGATACTGTCTTAGCCGGTAAGAATTCCTGCGGAATACCAGACTTAAGTGCTGTGTCAAGTCCAAGTGCGAACTGTACACCGTCTACATCACCTAACTTATCAAGCATTTCGTTAGCTGTATCTGTAGACATACCAGAGTCAGCAAGTATCATATAGATTGAATTCATATCAAAGTTTTCTTCCAGCTTCTTGTTAGCCTGTGAGCAGGCAAGGTCATCTGGAAGTGTATCAGATAAATCATAATATACTGATGTATGATTCTGTCCATATATAGCAGGTCCTAATAGTACAACGAAGATAATTACAAATATCCATGAGTGATTTACTATAAATGTAGCAAGCTTATCGAAGTTTGGCATAATCTCACGATGCATTGTCTTCTCTAATGCCCTGTCAAATGTAAGTATCAGTGATGGAAGGATTGTTACACAACCAATAACACCAAATACAACACCCTTTGCCATAACGATACCAAGGTCAAGACCAAGTGTGAAGCTCATAAAGCAAAGTGCAATGAACCCTGCTACTGTTGTTATAGAAGAACCAACTACAGATGTAAGTGTATTACCAATGGCAACTGCCATCGCTTCCTTGTGGTCATCCGGATATATTTCCTTCATTTCCTTGTAGCTGTGCCATAAGAAGATTGAATAATCCAGTGTAACACCTAACTGAAGTACAGCCGCAAGAGCTTTAGTTATATATGAAACCTCACCTAATAAAATGTTAGAACCCAGGTTGTATACAATTGCCATTCCTATACTTATCATAAAGAATACTGGTACAAGAAATGAATCCATAAATATAGCAAGCACGATACATACAAGAACTACTGCTATAAGTACATAAAGTGGTGTCTCTTTCTCCGAAAGATTCTTAGTATCCGTAACTACTGCTGACATACCACTTATAAACGCCTGACCCTCTGTCTTCTCTCTTATCTGTGTGATAGCATTCATAGTATCATCACTTGAAGTTGTATTATCGAAGAATATTGCAAATAAAGTTGTATCTGTGCTGTCATTCTCGAAATACTTTCTGAATTTTGATGGAACAATCTCAGATGGAACATCTTCACCAACTATTCCTGTGTAAGAAATAACCTGTGCAACGTGGTCTACACTCTCTACCTTCTTAATAAGTCTGTCAGTAGACTTCGTATCCATATTCTGGACAACTACCATCGCGTATGCACCCTTATTGAAGTCATCCATAAGAATGTCCTGACCCTGCATAGTCTCTATCTCATTCGGAAGATAATACAGAATATCGTAATTAACTCTTGTATTAAAGTATCCGATTGCAGATGGAATAAGAAGCAGGAAACTCAGAATAAGAATTGGAATTCTGAGTTTAACAATTACTTTTCCAAACTTTTCCATAACTCGCCTCATTTCTACGTCTGCGACGTAATTTTACTTTGATTGGACTGATAACCTCTCAATAATTAATAACTCTCTTAATTAATTACATTTATTATCAATTCAATACATATGACCGTCATCTCTCAAATATGACTTATGGTCATTTTCTTTGCAAGTGTTATTCTAGCACAAAATGACCGATAGTCAATACTCAAAATGACTAAAAGTCATTTTTTTATAGATTTTTTATTTTCAATATGGTAGAATATTAATTGACAGAATAACTAATATTAAACTTGAATTTATTGACAAAATATTTGCATCTGATAAATGAAGTACATAATACGGAATTTATAACCGCATGAATAATGTTATTTATGCCTACATTAGATTGGAGATTTTATGGGAAAACTTGAGAACAACAAACAACAGAAAAGGACTTCCCTCTTAGATACAGCTTTTAATCTCTTTACAACGCAGGGTGTTTCCAAGACATCAATTGCCGAGATTTCTCAGAAAGCTGGAATTGCCAAGGGAACTTTTTATCTGTATTTCAAAGATAAATATGATATAAGAAATAAACTCATTTCTCACGAGGCAAGCAAGCTCTTTAAAAATGCAGTGAATGCATTAGAGCTTCATATAAAAGAACAGCAGATTAGTGACCCTTCGTTTACAATTACATTTACCGAGGAGATTATATTTATTGCTGACAACATAATTAATGTTCTTAACACCAACCAGACACTTCTTACATTTATATCAAAGAACCTGTCGTGGGGAATATTTAAAGAGGCTCTTACAACCAATGTCGCTGATGACGACATTAATTTTAAAGATATATACTATGAAATGCTTGAAGACTCTGGTCTTAACCTCAACGAGCCTGAGATTATGCTGTTTATGATTGTCGAGCTTATAAGCTCAACATGCTACAGCTCAATCCTTTACAAAGAACCAGCTGATATTGACAGGCTCAAGCCTTATCTTTATAAGACCATTAAGGCAATTATCAACGAACATACAATAAAAGATTAGAAGATAAGAAATCCCCTTCCTTACCAGAAATATTATCTGACAAAGAAGGGGATTTGTACCACTCCACCTATAATTTTAAAATTTACTCTTAAATTTATTTTAGCTAAGACTCTCTTTTAATCACTCTTTTATATAAGTTTTTAACATTTGTGTAACATTTTTCTTTTAAGAACTAATTTTCCAGAAGCTTATTATATATATCCCTCTTAGATACGCCCCTGTCCCTGGCTGCTGCCTTCATAGCCTCTTTTTTATCAAGTCCCTGTGCTATATACATATCAACGTGTTCCTGCTCAGACATAGTAAGCCACTGTGCCTGTGCTTCCTCTTTAAGCTCATTTCTGTCTTTTCCAGCAATTACAAGAACATACTCGCCCCTTGGCTGGTTATTCTCATAATAACTGCACGCCTCTGCAAGCGTTGTAACCATACTATTCTCATAGCGTTTGGTAAGTTCCTTGCATATAGTAACTGCCCTGCTTCCTCCTAACACCTCAGAAAGCTCTTTAAGTGTCTTTAAAAGCCTATGTGGAGCTTCGTATATAATCATTGTTCTTGTTTCATCTTCAAGCTCTTTTAATATGTCTTTACGCTCATTCTTGTCCGCCGGAAGAAATGCTTCAAATGCAAAACGTCTTGTTGCCTGTCCCGACATTGTAAGTGCCGTTATACACGCTGCCGCACCAGGAACTGATGATACCTTAATTCCTGATGCAAGTGCCTGCCTTACAAGCTCCTCTCCCGGGTCAGATATTCCAGGTGTTCCAGCATCAGTTATTACAGCGACTGACATTCCTTTAAGCATCTTCTCAACAAGCACCTTTGCCTTATCATACTTGTTATATTCATGATAGCTTGTCATCGGCGTATTAATCTCAAAATGATTAAGCAGCTTTATGCTGTTTCTCGTATCCTCCGCCGCAATAATATCAACTTCCTTTAATATCCTTAACACCCTGAACGTAATATCCTCAAGATTACCAATCGGAGTTGCACACAAATATAACTGCCCAACTCCGCTATTATTATGAGAGCCATTAAATTCTTCAAGTGCCTGCACACTATCATAATCAATATCTGTAATATTATCTTCCATACTGCTCCTCTCTTAAATTCATACTAATTGTACATTTTTAAAAGCTCTTCCGTGTAACTTCCATCGCTATTGTATACAATAAGTGGTTCTTCCACTATAAGCTGTGAACGTCCGCCCTTTACCGCCTCTATAAGCACCATATTAGCTGGCTTATCTATATGCGGATACACAAGCCTTATACGCTTTGGCTCAAGGTGGTTATTCTTCATAGAAGTAAATATATCTACAAGTCTTGATGGTCTGTGAACCATATACATATGTCCCTTAACCTTAAGGCACTTTGAAGCTTCCCTTACAACGTCCTCAAGACTGCATAGAAGCTCGTGTCTTGCGATTGCCTTGGCACTCTCAGGATTAACAATTCCGTGATTTTCATTCATATATGGTGGATTGCTTGTAACCACATTAAAAGAAGCCCCACCTAAAATATGTGAAGCTTCTTTAATATCACCTTTTACAATATTAACCTTGTCTGACAGACTATTAAGTTCAACATTTCTGACAGCAAGGTCATAACTGATATCCTGAATTTCCAAGCCTGTATACATACTGCCTGGATTTTTCGCCTGCATAAGAATTGGTATTACACCATTTCCAGTACCCATATCAAGCACCTTCTGGTTCTTTCCGGCCTTCGCAAATGTAGACAACAACACAGCATCCATTCCAAAACAGAACACATCTGTATTCTGGATTAGTCTGAGATTATCCCTGCATAAGTCATCAATTCTCTCATTGGCATTAATACCTGCATTAATCTTAACATCAGTCATCATTAATATGGGCTTTTCCTTCCTTTTTCTCAAGCTCTTCGAGTTCTTTTAACTCTTTATCATCTATATTCATTCTGTCGTTTCTTCTCTTAGGCTTAAATCTAAGCTCAGCAACAGGATACTCTCTTATCTCTTTCTCATCTCCATCAAGTGTGACAATTACCTTAACAAGCTGTCTTAACACATTAACGCTTGATACCTCACCCTTTAACTTCTCAGGTGTAGTAACATAATCTCCCACATTAGGAAGGTGGCTGTTAAGCTCCTCGTAAGTTTCCTGCTCATTCTTAAGACAGCACATAAGTCTTCCACACACACCCGATATCTTTGATGGATTAAGCGATAAATTCTGTTCCTTTGCCATCTTAATTGACACTGGTATGAACTCTGGCATATATGTTGCACAGCACAATGGTCTTCCACAAGAACCAATTCCGCCTAATATCTTAGTTTCATCTCTTACACCAATCTGACGAAGTTCAATTCTTGTCTTAAATACTGCTGCCAGATCCTTTACAAGCTCTCTGAAATCAATTCTTCCATCCGCTGTAAAGTAGAACAATACTTTATTATTGTCAAATGTATACTCAACCTTTATAAGCTTCATTTCAAGATTATGCTTCTTAATCTTCTCAAGACATATCTTATACGCTTCTTTTTCCTTTTCCCTGTTCTTAGCTTCCCTTTCATCATCATCAGGTGTCGATATTCTGATAATAGCCTTAAGCGGCTGTACAACTGCTGAATCCTCAACCTCTCTTTCACCAAGAACAACGTGGCCATACTCAATTCCTCTTGCTGTTTCAACAATAACGTGCTGACCAACCTCAACATTATACTGTCCTGGTGCAAAGAAATATATTTTGCCCACCTGCCTGAATCTAACACCAACAACTTTAGTCATCTATTTTTAATCTCCAATCCTGCCAAATATTAATTCCTAACATCAGCCAATTATTCACTAACTGCCTACATATCCTCTTTCATAGCCATAATAAGAAGTTCTATGCATAAGTCAAAATTAACATTGGCCTTAAGTCTTACCTTTACTTTATCTATAGAATTAAGTATATCCTGAATTCCTTCGTATGACATAACCTCAGCCTGCGATTTGATAAGCGAAATCTCATCACTAAATACAAGATAATTCGTATCATTGGTACTCTTAAACATAAGCACGTCCCTGAACCACATAGCCATAAGATCAAGATAATCGTCTATTGTAAGCTTGTAATTAGTCACATCTTTAACAACTGCCATTATGTCTGCCGCCGTCATATCCTTCACATTCTTGATAACGTGCATAACATCATTCTTTAAATGTGCGAATTCCGTACTTTCTATAATAGTCTTAGCACGTCCAATCTTACCCTGTGCAAAATCAGCCGCAAACTTACGTTCATATTCTGACACGTCATAGTTATCCTTAAGATAATCCATAACTACGCTTTCCTTTAATGGCTTTAAATCAAGAAGCACACATCTTGATATAATAGTCTGTAAGAAAATGTCTGCGTTAGTCGTAAGAAATATAACAATACCATACGCTGGTGGCTCTTCTATAGTCTTAAGAAGTGCATTCTGTGCCTGCACTGTAAGCTTCTCAGCCTCATCTATAATGTATATCTTATAACGGCTTGAGTATGGTTTAATAAGCATATCTGATATTATCTGATCTCTTACATCATCTACACCTATACTTGCAGGCTTCTCGTGTCGTACCCATATTATATCAGGCTGATTGCCTGACTCTGTCTGTATACAGGAATGACATTTATTACAAGGCTTATTACCGCCCTCTGCCTCACACTGTAATGCTTTTGCAAATATCTTGGCAATCATCTTCTTTCCAGCACCAAGCCCTCCATTGATAATGTAAGCGTGTGATACCTTATCTAATTTAATTGCGTTCTGTAAATGCTCTTTAATTGTATCGTATCCATAAATATCTGAAAATGTGCTCATTATATACTCCAATCTTATGCTGATATATCAAGCAATAAACCCCTGATATCATCAATTCTTCCTACAATCTCAAGATGATTTTTCTCTTCTTTAACAAGTTCTCCTGCCAGCTCATCAAGATTCTTATCCACAAGTTTAACAATACCATATACTCTGTGTCTGCCTCGTCTATCAAGAAAGTTCTCTCTTGAGAACTTATGGGAACGGTTAACAACCTCGTTAAGAAATCCCTTAACAAGCTCCCTGTACTTTCGCATATCCTTAATATCCATATGCTTTGCAATCTTCTCACCCTGCTCAGTAATCTGTTCCATCATACTGCCAAGCTTTTCCTGAAGATCCTTTTCTTCTATATTACTAATAAGAGTAAACTTAAAACTACTGTCCGTACTCTCTGTATTCTTCACCTGCTGAACTGAAGATGATGTCTGTATATCATTAATCTTTATATCCATAACTTTACTCTCTTTCGTGTCCACCATCATATAATTGTATCATATAAATATCATTAATACAATTCAAGCCAACTCACTCTTACTGCATTTATAAAAGCTGCTGTTTAATTGCCTCTTTGATGTCCCTTATACAATCCTCTATTGTTCCATCGTTGCTAAATCTCTGATTAATTCCGGCTTCCTTAATCTTTTCCTCCGAGAAATCTTTACTGTCTGCAAGAAAACGCCTGCACATTTCCTCATACTGTGGTACTTCCTGCTTCTGTTCCCTGTTGATAGCTCTCATAAGCCTTATTCCATCATCGACTTCTATATATATCGGTAATATTGCTTCTTTTCCAAAGTATGCGCAAAATTTATTGTAAGCCTCAATAGTACCTATGACAATATACTTATCACCGCTTCCAAGCCTGATCTGACCATCATCAACTGTAAAATATTTCCATTCACCATATACCGTGTTATATGTCCTCATTTCTATTACTTTATCAGCCGCTTCAAGCTCCAATGCCTTCTCATTATCTACATAATAATACTCTACACCTTCTTTTTCTCCAGCTCTCATAGGTCTTGTTGTATACATAATAACAGTCTTAAGATTTAGCTCCTTATCACCAACTAAAGCCTTAAATATATTATCTTTACCACTTGAACTTTTTCCCATTAAAAATGCTATCTCAGGCATAACAAAGCTCCTTCTTTTACACCTACAACCTCCAGACCTGCCTCACCGGCCGCCTCAAGTATTGCAATAATCTTTCGTGTAATAACCTCTCCCGGACACAATATCGGTATTCCCGGTGGATATACATACACTGACTCTCCACTTATCTTACCATATATCTTCTCATTATTCATCTGAATTTCATCGCAACCTGATAAATCCCGCCTGTTAAATGCTTCCGCAATCGTTAAAGTCTGCTCATCCCTGAAATCGGCAATATTTACCTTATTACCATTATCCTGATTATTAATTGAACTATAATTTAATCTATTGTCTGCCTCACCATTATGTATGCTATTAAATCTATTATCTAAATCCTTGTCTACTTTTGAATTTAGTATATCTTCCCTATCATATTTACTGATACTCTCATCTATTTCTTCATCTATCTCCTTTAATGCCGCAAGAACTCTATTATCTAATTCTTCGTCTATCTCTTTTAATGCCGCAAGAAATCTATCATAATACTCCTGCGAGTCAAATATTGATGTCATCGCTATTACATATTTTATAGATGACATTTCAAGCTGGATTTTATATTTATAAAATAGAGTGTCATATAACCATTTTGCATCTTTATATCCTAATACAAGCTTTGATATGTCGTCTGTATTTATTAACCTGATGTGCTTTAATTCTGACAATCCATTTCTTAAAATAGTGAGCTTATCAACATATTCAGCAAATAATTTATCACCGTCATTCTTAACAATGCTTAAGCTTCTTGCTATGGAAGACATTAATATATACGATGGGCTTGTCGACTGGTATATATTCCAATACCTTCTTATGCGTTCTACATCAACTATTCCATAATTAATATGCATAATTGCTGTCTGTGTAAGTGATGGAAGGGTCTTATGCACACTGTTAATTACTACATCAGCCCCACTCTTAACTGCTGACTGAGGAAAGCTTTCTGAGAAATTAAAATGTGCACCATGAGCCTCATCAACAATCAATGGAATATTATATTGATGAAGATACTCTGCTATTGATTTAATATCAGATACATTTCCCTCATAAGTTGGTGATGTAAGTATCACGGCTTTAATATCATTTCTGTCATGGTCTGAGCTGTATTTATCCACAATGACCTTAATCTCTTTTAATGTTATCCCCTTATAATACCCATATTCCTCATCATATTCTGGATAAATATACACAGGATTCAGTTCATTGAGGATAACTGCATTATACACTGATATATGACAGTTTCTTGCCATTATAACAACATCATTTTTATGGGTAACTCCGCATATAGCCGACATATTACCTGCAGTACTTCCATTTACCAGATACCAGCTCTCATCAGCTCCATAAAGCTCCGCCGCCTCATCAAACGCATCTTTAATAATAGTTTCGGCATTGTGCATATTATCAAAACCATTAATCTCCGTTATATCTTTCTCATATGGATTTCCCATATCACCCATATATAACTCAATTAATTCTTTATTTCTCTTAGCCCCCGGCATATGCATAGGTACTATATTTTCATCTTTATATTTATCTAACTTAGACAATATATCATTATATTTAACATTCGGTTTAATGTCTGAATTTTTATTTATAGTTCCTGCATTGCCATTCAATAATATATCATCATATTTAATATCCTTATTTGTAGTTTCTGTTTTATCCGATTTTCCTGTTTTATCTAAATTCATCTTTATACTCTTATCTTCATTACAATTCATTGTTACACTCTCATCTTTTATTTACTGTTATTTATTATTGGGATACAAAAAAACCATAGATACTACATAACGTAATACCTATGGTATAAATAAGTGCCTAGAACCGGAATCGAACCAGTGACACGAGGATTTTCAGTCCTCTGCT
>OGGD01000616.1_pt1 | contig 24096 bp, 18 predicted proteins | sample 1571091 | NCBI WGS metagenome assembly OGGD01 (sample SAMEA2582073, study PRJEB24529) | metagenome | biome: Human gut stool | place: China | collected 2011
ACCTTCGGGGCTTTTTCAGTCGATTGATTCGATTCAGCTGCTTTTAGTCGGTGACGTAGGGCAGCAGAGCGATCTGACGGGCACGCTTGATGGCCTCAGTCAGCTCACGCTGATGCATGGCGCAGGTGCCGGTGGTGCGGCGGGGCAGGATCTTGCTCCGCTCAGACAGGAACCGGCGCAGCTTGACCGCGTCCTTGTAGTCGATGTGCTCCACCTTGTCCACACAGAAGGTGCAGACCTTGCGGCGCTTGCGGCCGCGGGGGCGCTCTCTATCCATAGCCATAACAGGGAACCTCCTTTTTCACGGGCCTTCAGCCCGTCTTGTTTTATTGCTGCGCACCGACTGTCGTGCGCAAAATGTGTTAGAAGGGCAGCTCCCCGTCGTCGTCAGAGAGCTCGGCGAACTGATCGCCGCCGCCCATGGGGGCGGAGTAGCCGCCGCTGGGCGCGGCGGGAGGCGGCGCGTAGCCGCCGGCCGGAGCGCCGAACCCGCCGGAGGGCGCGGCATAGCCGCCCGCCTCCGCGTCCCGCTTGGAGTCGCCGAAGTACACGTTGTCGGCGATCACCTCCGCGGTGCGGCGCTTGTTGCCGTCCCGGTCGGTCCAGTCCCGGAGCTGGAGCCGGCCCTCCACCACGGCCATACGGCCCTTAGTGAAGAAACGGGAGACAAATTCGGAGGTCTGACGCCCGGCCACGCTGTCGAGGAAAAACGTGGACTTCTCGCCGGTGGTCTTGTCCTTGAAGTCCCGGTCCACCGCCAGGGAGAAGGAGGCCACGGGGGTCCCCGTCTGGGTGTGGCGCAGCTCGGGATCACGGGTCAGACGGCCCATGAGAATAATCCGGTTCAGCATGTCTGCCGCTCCCTTCTTACTTCTCGTCCTTGCAGACGATCAGGGAACGCATCACGCCGTCGGTGATCCGCAGGATACGATCCAGCTCAGCGGGGATCGCGGCGGCGGCGTTGAAGGTCATCAGAACGTAGTAACCCTCCATCAGGTCGTTGATGGGATAGGCCAGGTGGCGCTTGCCCCACTCCTCAACCTCAGCCAGGGTGCCGTTCTGCTCCACCAGGGTCTTGAACTTGGCCACCATGGCAGCGGTGGCCTCCTCATCCAGGTTGGGATTGAGGATAAAGACCACCTCGTAGTTTCCGCTCAGTTTTGCCATTTTCTTTGCACCTCCTTATGGACGTATGGCCCCCGCCCTTGTGCGGGGGCAAGGATGGCCTGTTTTGAAACAAGCTATATTATTATATAGGAATCAGCGAAAAAGTCAAGCCTTTCCAAAAAAAATAATATTTTTTTGCTTCCGTGCAATAAACGGCCCCTCTGCTTCATTTTACTGTCAGAACGGGCGGGAAACCCCGCCGCAGATTTGACAGGATAAAGGAGTTTTGATGATGAAAAAGGGTTTTGGAAAAGGCTTTTGCAGTGGTATTCTGGTGGCTGCCCTGACGGTGGGCCTGGGTGTGTCGGCCATGGCGGCCAGCCGCACCATCACCGTGGATGACAACATCCGCATCACCCTCAATGGTGCGGTCTTCTCCCCCAAGGACGCCAAGGGCAGGGATGTCCCCCTGTTCTCTTATAACGGCACCACCTACGCCCCCGTCCGCGCCATCTGTGAGGCCGCCGGCCTGAAGGTGGACTTTGACTCCGCCAACTATACCGCCGTCCTCACCACCCCCGACCGCTATATCGCCTCCACCCCCTCCGCCTCCAACTACATCTCCGTGGACAAGGCCAAGGAGATCGCCCTGAACCACGCCGGCGTGAAGGCCGCCGACGCCATCTTCGTGAAGGCCGGACTGGACTGGGACGACGGCCGCTATATCTATGAGATCAAGATGGTCTCGGGCACCATGGAGTATGAGTGCGACATCAACGCCGCCACCGGCGTCATCACCGACTGGGACGTGGACAGCATCTACGACTAATTCCTTTCGCAAACCGCTCCGTACCCGAAAGTACCGTCAGGCGCTGCCGCCTGACGGTACTTTTTTGCGTCTGCGTTAAAACAGCTCCGGATGCTCCAGAAGCCAGCGGTTGACCATGGCCATAAACCACTCCACGGCCGGATTGTCACTGGGCTCCCGCCACGCCACCCCCAGCTCGATGGTCTGCCCATGCCCCTCCAGCGGGACAAAGGCCAGGCCGGTGGTATGCATGTACTCCCGAATCCGGAAAGGGAGAATGGCAATTGCCTGTCCGCACTCCACGGCAAAGATCACATCCTCCAGGGCGGGATACTCTGTGACCGACGCCGGGGTGAAACCCAGTCCCCGGCAGATCTGGAGGAACTGCTTATACATATAGGCCCCGCCGGTGTGGGACAGGCAGGCAAAGGGCTCCGTGGCCAGCTTGGCGTAGTCGATCACGGCGTTGTCCAGGCAGGGGTGCTCCCGCGGGCAGACCAGGCAGTAGAAGTCGGCCCCCAGCTTGCGGCAGGCGTTGCCGCTCATCCCCTTCAAGTCGGAGAGCACCGAGAAGCTCACATCATAAGCCGCCGCGTCGATGCCCGCCTGGATGCCGGTGGCGTCCCGCCGGATGAGCTCCACGCGGACCTGGGGATACGCCTCCCGATAGGCGGCGATCAGCCGGGGCAAAAAGTGGCGGGAGGGGGAATTGAGGTAGCCGATGCGCAGCTCCCAACATCCCGAGGCCTCCAGCTGGCGCAGGCGGCCCAGGGCCCGCTCCTCCTGGTCCAGGATGCGCTTGGCGTCCTCCAGGAAGAGCTCCCCGGCCCGGGTGAGCGACACGTTCCTCGTGGTGCGCAGAAACAGGCGTGCGCCCACCTCCCGCTCCAGGGCGGAGATCTGATGGGTCACGGCGGGCTGCGTCACATAGAATTCCCGCGCCGTCTCGGTAAAGTTCCGGTAACGGGCCACCGACACGAAATAGCGAAGCTGCTCGGTGTTCATTGCGCTCCCTCCTCTCCCTGCTCGTATTATAAATTGATAACGCTTTTTTATCAATCCTGGAAAAAACGTGAATTTCACTTTTTTCGCCCGGAGTGATACAATTTGCCCGATTATAAAAGAGGAGTGATGCGCGTGGCGTTTCAAGTAATGGGCGTGACCGCCGGACGCAAGGACAGCAACTGTGAAATCCTGCTCAAGGAGGCTCTTCTGGCCTGCCGGGAGCAGGGGGCCGAGGTCCGCATGATCAATCTGAAGGACTATGAGCTGCTGGACTGCAACGGCTGCACCGCCTGTACCATGGGCATGTCCATGGGGAAGGACACCGGCTGTTCCCTGGCGGACAAGGACGACAAGCAGAAAATCATGGATGTGATGCTGGAGCAGGATGCGGTGATCTTCTCCGCCCCCACCTATGATCTGATGCCCTCCTCCCTGTTTTTGAAGTTCATGCACCGCAACCTGGCCTATGAGTCGGCCTTCCTGACCAAGATCGGCGCCATCGCGCCCCGGGATCGGGTGGGCGCGCTCATCGCCGTGGGCGGCTCCACCCGCTCCTGGCAGTCCATGGCCCTGGAGTGTATGCAGGCCACCACCTTCACCAACAGCTTCAAAATTGTGGACATGTACATGGCCACCCAGGTTCCCGCCCCCGCCCAGGTGCTTCTCTACGAGGAGAAGGTGGCCCGGGCCCGGGAGATGGGCCTGAACGTGATGAAGGCCCTCAACACGCCCCCCGCCGAGCGCAAGTGGCTGGGCGACCCGGACTACGGCTGGTGCCCCAACTGCCACTCCAACGCCCTGTGCCTGGGCGAGCCCCAGTGGAAGGGGCTGCAGTACCCCATCGAGTGCGTGGTGTGCGGCGCGGGCGGCACCCTGGAGCAGACCGAGGACGGGCGCTGGAAATTCGTCATCGCCGAGAATGGGCTGGAGCGTGACCGCACCACCGAGGAGGGCCGCGGGGTTCACTGCGACGAGATCGCCGAGACCCAGGGCGGCTTCTTCATGGATCCGGCCAAGCGCCAGCTGGTGGCCGAGCGCCTGCCCAAGTACCAGAGCATCCAGTTCCCCGGCATCTAAGGAAGGAGTCTGATTGTCATGAAATTCGAGCATCTGTTTTCCCCCATGCAGGTGGGTAAGGTGACCTACCGCAACCGCATCGTCAGCGCCCCCATGGCCTTCGGCCTCATTGTTCAGAACCCGGACGCCCGGGACTTCACCTACCGCAAGCTGGAGGCCAGCGCCAAGGGCGGCAACGGCTGCGTCATCGTGGGTGAGACCGACGTCAACTTCACCGACGCCGTCCGTATCCCCGGCTTCCGTCCCTTTGACTTCGCCAAGCCCGAGGAGGATCCCGAGACCTTCGACGCCGTGGGCGAGTATGCCCGCCGCATCAAGCGCCACGGCGCTGTCGCTCTGGCCGAGCTGGTTCACTGCGGCAAGGAGAAGGTGCCCTTCGGCCCCGGGCAGGAGGCCATCGGCCCCATCGAGACCACCAATCTGGCCGGCGTGAGGGTGCGCCCCATGAACGAGGACGACATGGCCCGCATCGCCCGCGACTTCGCCGTCTCCGCCACCTACATGCAGAAGGCGGGCTTTGACGGCGTGCTCATCCACGGCGGCCACGGCTTCCTCTTCACCCAGTTCCTCTCCCCCCTGATGAACACCCGCACCGACAGCTACGGCGGCTCTCTGGAGAACCGCGCCCGCTTCCCCCTCCAGATTCTGAAGGCCGTCCGGGAAGCGGTGGGCCCCGACTTCCTGGTGGAGCTGCGCATCGACGGCACCGACCACCAGCCCGGCGGCATCACCCCCGAGGAGACCGGCGCATTCGTCGCCATGGCCGAGCCCTACATCACCTCCGTCCACGTGACCTGCGGTATCTATGAGGCGTCGGTCAAGTCGGGCACCGAGAGCTCCATGTTCCACCCCCACGGCCTGAACATCGACAACGCCGCCATCATCAAGAAGTACACCAAGCTGCCCGTGGGCGCCGTGGGCGGCATCAACTCCCCCGAGCTGTGCGAGCAGGCCATTGCCGAGGGCAAGATCGACTTCGCTGACAAGTCCGTCACCGAGAACACCCGTGTGTCCTACCCCATCGACCACATCCAGAACATCGTTCGCCCGATTTCTTCTGCCCCTGCTGCCAAGAACGTCATCTTCCTGTCTGCTGATGCGTTCGGCGTTCTGCCCCCGGTCAGCATCCTGACCCCCGAGCAGACCCAGTACTACTTCCTGTCCGGCTTCACCGCAAAGCTGGCCGGCACCGAGCGCGGCATCACCGAGCCCACCCCCACCTTCTCCGCCTGCTTCGGTCAGGCCTTCCTGGAGCTGCACCCCACCAAGTACGCTGAGGAGCTGGTCAAGAAGATGAAGGCCAGCGGCGCAAAGGCTTATCTGGTCAACACCGGCTGGAACGGCACCGGCAAGCGCATCTCCATCAAAGATACCCGCGGCATCATCGACGCCATCCTGAGCGGTGCTATCAACGAGGCTCCCACCAAGAAGATCCCCTACTTCGACTTTGAGGTCCCCACCGCTCTGCCCGGTGTTGACCCCGCCATCCTCGATCCCCGCGACACCTACGCAGATGCCGCTCAGTGGGAAGAGAAGGCAAAGGATCTGGCTGGCCGCTTCATCAAGAACTTCGCAAAGTACGAGGGCAACGAGCACGGCAAGGCTCTGGTCTCCGCCGGCCCTCAGCTGTAAGCTGACAGCACCTCTTACATAAGGCCATAAGATCAAGACCCATCCGATCTCCCGCAAAAAGGAAGTCGGATGGGTCTTTTTTGTGATCCATCTCGTTTTATAGCACTCCGCGGAGGATACTGCACATGAAAAAAGCAACGGTCAACGACTACTTCCGACACCACTGGGTGAAGCTCATGCTCTTCGCGCTCTTTACAGCGGCGGTATCCTTTTTCGCGCCGCTGAAAAACTTCCAGCTCAAGTGGCTCATCGACTCCAAGAGCAAGCAGGAGGCGCTGGGCTATATGGGGCTGGTGTTCCTCATCACCTTCACCAGCTGGTTTTTCGAACGGCTGAGCCGCCGCTCCTTTACAAAACTCGCCTGCGGCGCCGTGGAGCAGGTACGGGGGCAGGTCATGGAGCGGGTGCTGCGCCGCCCGGTGTCCCAATATCAGCGGGAGGGCGACGCAGCCTATCTCTCCCTGTTGACCACCGATCTGCGCACCCTCTACGACGACTATTATATGTCCCTCTTCAACATCGCGTTCTGGGGCGGCATCATGCTCTGTGCACTGGGGATGTACCTTTACATCAGCCCGGTGATGCTGGCGGCCATCCTGCTTGTGACCGTGCCGCCGCTGGTCCTGCCCCGGAAGATGAATGAGCGGCTCAAAGCCTCCCGAGACGCTTTTTCGCTCCAGATGGCGGGCTACACCCAGCAGCTCAAGGAGCTTCTGGGCGGGTTCGAGGTCATCCGGGGCTTTCTGCGGGAGGACGCCTATGCTGCCCGCCACCGGGATGCTGCCCGGCAGGCCCGCGACAGCGAGCAAGCCTACCAGCAGAGCCTCAACGCCATGGTGGTCAACACCTCTCTCATCAGCAACCTCATCTTTCCCATCGTCATGCTGGTGGGCCTTTTTCTCGCTTTCGACGGGCGGCTGACGATGGGCACCGTCTCCACCGCCGCCAGCATGGCGAACTTCGTCATCACGCCCTGTAATCAGATCGCCCAGTGCTGGGCCAAGGTCAGATCTTCGAAGGGCATTCGTCAGCGGCTGGAAGCAGCCATGTCCGGCCCGGAAAAAGTCTCTGCGGGCCGGGTCATCGATAAACTCGAGCACATCGAGTGCAAGGACACCGGCTTTACCTACCCCGGAGCCGCTGCACCGGTGCTGCGCGGCGTCCGGCTGACGGTCTCCGGGCAGGAAAAAGCCGTCCTCGTGGGCGAAAGCGGCTGCGGCAAGTCTACACTGGCAAAGCTGCTGTTCCAGTACTACCCAGACTATACCGGAAGCATCCTCTTCAACGGCCAGCAGCTGCGGGACATCGACCGTCAGAGCCTCTACCAGCGGGTAGGTTACATTGCCCAGACAACCTATCTCTTCAATGACACCCTCCGCAGCAACATCTGCCTCGGCGCGGACTTCCCCGAGGCTCAGCTTTCCCACGCCATCGAGACGGCGGGCCTCACCGACTGGGTGAGCGGCCTGCCCGACGGCCTCGACACCCTCATCAGCGAGAACGGCAAGAATCTCTCGGGCGGGCAGCGCCAGCGCATCGGCATCGCACGGCTGGCGCTTCGCCGGTACGACCTCATCATCGCCGACGAGATCACCGCCAGCCTCGACCCCGACACCAGCGGACAGATCATGGAAAATCTGCTCGCGCTCCCCTGCATGGTGGTGGCCATCACCCACGACGTCTCGGGGGCGTTCATGAAGCAGTTTGACAAGGTATACCGGGTGGAACACGGAAGCGTCACACAAGCATAAAAGGAGAGCCTGTGCCGGGTTTCGGCACAGGCCCTCTTCTTGTTTTTACCGGTTATTTTGCCGCGTCGAACTCGGCCAGAATATCTTCCGTGGGAGCCGGGGTCACGAGGCTGACCACCACGCAGACGGCCAGCGAGACGAGGAAGGCGGGCAGCAGCTCATAGATGCCGAAGACGCCGCCCAGCGGGCTGACGAGGTACTTCCAGACGAAGACCATCAGGCCGCCGGAGAGCATACCGGCCAGCGCACCCTGCCAGTTGCAGCGCTTCCAGAACAGGGCGCAGAGGACGACAGCGCCAAAAGAGCCGCCGAAACCGGCCCACGCAAAGCTGACGATGCCAAAAACGCTGGAATCCGGGTCGCGGGCCAGCACCACGCCCACCACGCTGACGCAGATGATGGTCAGGCGGGCTGCGAAGAGGCTCTGCTTCTCGCTCAGCTTGAGGTGGCCGAACTCCTGCAAAATGTTCTGGGACACGCTGGACGCCGCGGCCAGCATCTGGCTGTCTGCTGTGGACATCGTAGCCGCCAGGATGCCTGCAAGGATGAGTCCGGCGAGGACTGCCGCCAGCACACCGTGCTGGCTGATGAGGCTGGCGATGCGGACGATGAGGGTCTCACTGGACGAGCCGCTGAGGAATTCCAGCGCACCGGCCCTGGTCATGCCGAGGCCCACCATGCCGATGACGATGGACGCCGCCATGGCGATGACCACCCAGACGGTGGCGATGCGGCGGCTGAGCACCAGCTTCTTCTCGTCCTCGATGGCCATGAAGCGGAGCAGGATGTGGGGCATACCGAAGTAGCCGAGACCCCACGCCATGGTGGAGACGATGTCCAGCAGGCTGTAGGATGCGGCCCCGCCGGTCACAGCGTCGTGGCTGGCCGTCATGGTCAGGTAGCCGGAAAGGCTCTGGGCGTTCTCCACCACAGCGCCCCAGCCGCCTGCCACGACGATACCGTAGCCCAGCACCGCGATGAGGGCCAGCGACATGACCATCGACTGGATGAGGTCGGTGGTGGTGACGGCGCGGAAACCGCCCAGAATGGTATAGCCCACGATGACGAGGGCCGACACCAGCATTGCCGCCATGTAATCTACGCCGAAGAGGCTGTGGAACAGCTTGCCGCAGGCCGCAAAGCCCGAGGCCGTATACGGCACGAAGAAGACGATGATGATGACCGCGCCCAGAGCATTCAGCAGGTTGCGCTGGTCATGGAAGCGAAGCGACAAGAACTGCGGCACCGTGATGGCGTCGAGGTTGGCCGAATAGCGGCGGAGCCGCCGGGCCACGATGAGCCAGTTGAGCCAGGTACCCAGCGCAAGGCCGATGGCCGTCCAGCCCGGCGAGGCGATGCCTGTCAGATAGGCCAGACCCGGCATACCCATCAGCAGCCAGCTGGACATATCGCTGGCCTCGGCACTCATGGCCGTGACCAGCGGCCCCATCTTCCGACCGCCAAGGTAGAAGTCGGTGCTGTCGTTGTTGGTCTTGCTATAGGCGAAACCCACCAGAAGCATGGCCGCAAGATAGACGACGATGGTGACGATGATACAGATCTCACTCATATACGTTCCCCCTTTGGTGCTTTTTTCCTCTATGATAAAAGCACGGCCTGATTTTACCACAGTAAAGCATCAAAGTGCAAGACCCCTGGGCAGATTCTTCCCCTATGACCGAAATTTCGTCCTTTGCAGCGTCCAAAACCGCTCAATATGCCAACAGGCCGTCCTCCGGAGGAGGACGGCCTGTTGGTTCGGATGAAGAAAATGATGAAAATAAAGAAGATGACAGATTATTTTGCGGCTTCGCCTTCGGGGAAGATGATCTTGTTCACGAAGAAGAAGATGATCATCGAGATGCCGCCGTTGAGTACCGTGGTGCCGATGTTGTAGATGAAATCAGGCACCAGCAGACCGGCCACAGCCACCCAGATGCAGTTGATGGAGTTGACGATGCAGGTGATGAGGCAGAAGGCCAGCAGATACCAGCCGATCTGCTTGGCGAGGTTGCCCTTGCTGCGGAAGACGAGGCTGCGCTGGATGGGGAAATTGATGCACTCGCCGATGACCATGGCCACCATGTAGGCGCAGAAGTAGGGCAGGCCGCCGTGGGCCGCGTCATAGCCGAGGATGTTCCACTTGAAGGTCTCGCCGAACAGGGTGATGTCGATGCCCGGCCAGCCGAAATCCACCACCGGCAGGCTTGCAAATGCCTTGGGCAGGAACTGCAGAAGCAGATATTTGAACACGGTGATGAGGTTGGACACGATGACGAACAGTCCGCCCTCCCGCACCCATTTGGCCGCGGCCGGATGCTTTGCGGCAAAGTTATTCCAGAAATTCATGGCCTTGTTCCTTTCAGCTGTTTTTGAGCCGGTTTTCCATCTGGCTGTTCAGGATGAGATTCTTGACGAACTCATAGATGACCCGGAGGATGCCCACGAGCCAGAAGCCTTTCAGCTCCCAGACGAGGCCGTCTACCATGCCCATGCTCACCATGCCGTTGGTCATCTTGGCCAGCGCGCGCAGCGGCATATTATACTGGAACACGGTGTTCAGGTCGGGGGTGCCTTTTGCAAAGCTGCTGTCCAGACGGCAGCGCAGCACCTTCTGTGCCACCCAGCCCAGCGGACTGCGGCCATGGTCCATCTCGCCCAGCGTCATGTTCCGGTCGATGCGGACGACATCCTCCGGGATCGGATGGCCCAGCAGAGCCTCGAACTCGGCGTCGGTCACATAGGTGATCTGGCCGGAGACGTAGTGGAGCAGGTCGAGACCCTCGTAGGGGTCGGGAGCGTCGGTCCCCTTGACGGAGACTTCCGCTGTCAGCCGGATATCTGCGCTGGATGCACCCACGCGGAGCTGATAGCTTCCGCCTTCGACTTCCCAGCGGTCAGTCTTGACGTTCCAGTAGCGGAACGCCTTGTCGTCCAGAGCGATGCTCACCGTCCTGCTCTCGCCGGGGGCGAGGAAGACCTTTGCAAAGCCCTTCAGCTCCTGCACCGGGCGGAAGACTTTTGCGTCCTGCTTTGCGACGTAGAGCTGGACGATCTCGGCACCGGCACAGCTGCCGGTGTTGGTGACGGTAAGGGTCACGCCCTTCTCGTCTGCCTTCAGATCACTGTACGCGAAGGTGGTGTAGCTCAGGCCGTAGCCGAAGGGGAACGCCACCGGCACACCGGCGGTCTGATAGTACCGGTAGCCCACATACAGGCTCTCGCGGTACTCCACGTTCCGGCCCTCGCCGCCGAAGTTCGCCTTGGCGGGGGTGTCGTCGTGAGCCTGCGCCCAGGTCTGGGACAGCTTGCCGCAGGGGCAGAGCTTGCCCGTGAGGATGTCTGCGGCTGCGCCGGCGCCTGCCTGTCCGCCCAGTGCGCCGTAGACCAGTGCCCTGCACTGGCCGACCCACGGCGTCTCCACCGGCGCACCGGCGCTCAGCAGAACGACGACGTTCGGGTTGACGGCAGCCACAGCGGCCAGAAGCTGCTGCTGGTTCTCGGCCAGCTTCATGTCAGAGCGGTCAAGACCTTCGCTCTCCCGCAGCTCATCGAGGCCGAGGCAGAGCAGAACGGTGTCGGCCTTCTTTGCGAGGGCCACAGCCTCTTCCAGCTTCTCGGCGTCCGCTGCACCCTGACGCTCGAAACCGGAGGCATAGCCCACGAAGGTGATGCCGCTGTCGTCGGCCTTGATGCTCTCCAGCAGGGTGTCCACCTGCAGGGCGTTGACGGCGCTGGAGCCTGCGCCCTGATAGCGGGGCGTCTCGGCAAAGTCGCCGATGACGGCCAGCTTCTCATTGGGCTTGAGCGGCAGGATTCCGCCCTCGTTCCTGAGCAGGACGATGCTCTCTGCGGCCGCGCGGCGGGCAAGCTTATGGTGCGCGGCGGCGGCGAAGGTGCGGGGCGCTTTTTCCACCGCAGCGTGGGTGGAGAGCACCAGTTCCAGCATCTCGTCGAGGCGGGCGTCCACGTCGGCCTCGGAAATTTTGCCGTCCTGTACGGCCTTCATCAGCTCCCGGATGGAGTCGCCGCCGGGGCAGGGCATTTCGAGGGTGGAGCCGTTCTTCACGCCGAGGGCGTGGTCATTGGAGCCGCCCCAGTCGGTGACGACGGCCCCGTCGAAGCCCCAGTCCTTCCGCAGAATGTCCTGCAGCAGGTGGGCATTCTCGTTGGCGTAGGTGCCGTTGATGAGGTTGTAGGAGGTCATGATGGTCTTGGGCTTTGCCTCTTTCACCACGATCTCGAAGCCGGTCAGATACAGCTCCCGCAGGGTGCGCTCATCGAGCACCGAGTCGCTGGCCATGCGGCGCAGCTCCTGACTGTTGACCGCAAAGTGCTTGGGGCAGGCAGAGATGCCGTTTTTCTGGATGCCGCGCACATAGGCGGCGGCCATCCTGCCCGCGAGGATGGGGTCTTCCGAGAAATACTCGAAGTCGCGGCCGCAGAGGGGGCTGCGCTGGATATTCAGGCCGGGGCCGAGCAGGACAGCCACTTCCTGTGCGGCGGCTTCCTCGCCCAGTGCCTCGCCGACGGCTTCGCCCAGCTTCTCATCCCAGCTGCACGCAGTGGCGGAAGAGGTCGGAAAACAGGTTGCCGGAACGCTGGGGTTGAGGCCCAGATGGTCGGCGGCGCCGGCCTGCTTGCGGACGCCGTTGGGGCCGTCCGACAGGGTGATGGCCGGGATGCCCTTGCCCGGCAGAGCGCGGGTGGTAAAGACAGTCTCGCCCGAGAGCAGAGCGCATTTTTGCTCTAAGTTCAGTTTCTGGATGATGTCAGCGTGTTTCATGGATCGCTCCTGATAAAAAAGAAGAGGTGGCGGGCGCTCTGCCCGCCGCCCCTTTCGGTTTTGTGTTACTCAGACGGTTTTGATGTTGTCCTCTTTCTTTTTGCGGAAGCGGAAGATGGTCAGGATGACCAGGACCGCAATCAGACCGCCGCAGACGCCATCCACCGCGTAGATGACCTTCTGGTAAGGCTCGACCTTTGCCAGATAACGGCTGCCCGGCATACCGCCGTTCATTGCCTTGGAGTTTGCAATAGTATACAGGATGTTGTGGACTGCCTCACGGCCATAGTGATAATCCGAAACATCATTCTTGTTGAAGGTATAGCGTGCGCCGGTGGGCAGGTTGGTCAGCTTGCCATCAGCACCCGCCTGGATCATCTGGCCAGCATCCATAAAGACACCGGTGTTTGCATTATCGGTGATGATAAAGCCGTGGAAGCCCCACTCGTTGCGCAGCAGGCCGGTGATCATGTTGTAGTTGCCGCCGGCCCAAGTATAGCCAACGCGGTTGAAGGAGGTCATGATGCCGGTGACGGACGGGATCTCGGTGGTGGCATTGCTGTAAGTGCCGTCGCCGTTGTCCTTTGCATAGTTCATCTCGACCTTATCAGACTTGACGCACATCTCAAAGGGCTTGAGGTAGATCTCGCGGGCCGCCTGCTCGTTCAGGAAGGTCGCAATGCTGTACTGGCCTTCACGGTCGCCGCGGTGGTCCTCCTGATCGTTGATGGCGTAGTGCTTGACAAAGACATACATACCGCGGGAGGCGACACCCTCACACTCGAGGGAAGCAATGTGACCGCCGATGAACGGATCCTCGGAGTAATACTCGCTGTTGCGGCCGGAGAATGCAGTGCGGTGCATGTTGACTGCCGGTGCATACCAGCCATCGACATCCAGATAGTAGGACTCGTCGCCAATGTTCTCGCCGTAGTGAGTGGCCAGATCATCGTTGTAGGTCTGGGCCAGAACGATGACGCCGCAGTGCGTGATGTTGCCCTTGAAGTAGAAGTTGCCGCTTGCATCAACGCCATAGTTGACCAGGCCGGTGGCAGCGTCGCGATCGGTCGTGGAGAGCTTATCCACCGACTTGATGGCAGCCGTGCCATAGCCGGACTGGGTGATCAGGGTCTGATAATCGCTGGGGGTCAGCTGGTCGAGCAGGTCGTTCCACTTGGGGTCGTTGTAATCCAGACCACGCATATCGATCAGGCCGAGGCCGTTGTCCTTGCCGTAGACAAGCTCATCGGTCAGGGTAGAAGGATCGGTGGTGTTCAGGGAATCGAAGGAATCCAGCTTTGCCAGATCCTCGCTGCTGATGGTCTTATAGTAAGTATAGGAAGCGGGGTTGCCGTTTGCATCGGTGCCGTTGATGGGGTTGCCCCAAGTGCTGATCTGGTCGCTGACCTCGCCATCGGTGGTCGGCCAGGTGCCGGTCCAGTCGTTGCGGGACAGATACTGGAAGCCGCCGTTTGCCTGATCCAGCTGGTTGGTGACCTCCACGCCGGTGGTGGTGTCGTTCTTATAGGTCGTGGTATCCACGGTGCCGTTGGCCGGGGTATAGGTCGCCACAAACTCAGTGTTGCCATCGGCGGTCATGCCGTCTTCCACGGTCTTGCCCTTGACAGCAAGGATGTTGTTGACGGCATCGTGTGCGTTCTTGGCGGCGGTGATGTAGTAGTCACCGGCATCCAGAATGTAGGTCTTGGCGTTGGTGTAGTCGTAGGACTTCAGCTGTTCCTGATCGAAGGTGACCGTAACGGTCTCGCTTGCACCGGGAGCCAGCTCCGAGGTCTTGGCGTAACCGACCAGTTCAACCGCAGCCTTTTCCACCTTGTTGGTCTTGTCATAATCGGTGTAGGGGCTCTGTGCATACACTTCCACAACGTCCTTGCCGGCAACAGAACCGGTGTTGGTCACCTTGACCGTGACGGTGCAGGTGTCGCCATCCCAGCTGGTGTTGTAGTCGGACCAATCAAAGGTGGTGTAGGACAGGCCGTAGCCGAAGGGGTACATCACAGCGTCATCGTAGTTGTAATCGCCTGCATTGCCCTGACCCAGCACCTTGTCCTCGTAACGGGTCTCGTAATAGCGGTAGCCAACATAGATGCCCTCTTTGTAGCTGACGTAGTTGTACTTGGTCAGGTTACCATTCTCGTCATAGTAGGCAAAGTCGCCGAAGTTCTGCGCCGCCGGGCTGTTCATGGCATCCACTTCATAGGTATCCACGGTGCGGCCGGAAGGATTGACTTTGCCGGAGAAGATCTCGGCCAGAGAGCACAGGCCGTAGTCGCCCATGGCAGGAGCCGAGATGACCGTGTGGATGCTGGGATAATCCTCCACCCAGCTCAGATCGACCGCTGCACTGGAGTTGAGCAGCAGCACCACATCGTCAAAGTTGTCGTTCAGATACTGAAGGATCTCCAGTTCCACGGAATCCGGCTCGAGGTAGGTCTTGGTCTTGTCCTCTTCCACATCGGTGTGGTTGTACATGGAGCGCGGCATATCGCGGCCTTCGCCCGCCACACGGCTGAACACAAAGACCGGCACCGTGCCCTGCATGGAATCGGTCAGGCCCGGCTCCGCCTGCATGACGGACAGCGGGCACTCGTTGATGGAGAAGTCCTCGTCATCACCGTAAGAGACCGAGCCGACACCCAGACCGTAATCCTTGCCGTTGCCTTCGGAATAGAATTTCCAGAGGTCCTCGTTGACACCGAACCCGGCATCTTCAAAGGCCGTTTTCATATCGACTTTGTTGCCGCCGATGTAGCTGACAGCAGAATGGCTGACAAAGCTAAAGGTCGTATCCGTGCTGTACGGCATCTTTCCGGCATCGTTTTTCAGCAATACAATGCCTTCGGCGGCGATCTTCTTATTCAGAGCGATCTCATCCTCAACCAGCGCCTCCTCTGTGTCAAAGCCGGGCTTGCTGTATTCCATATTGATGCCTTCGGTCTTTGCCTTGCTGTTATCGATGCCTCCACTCTTCAGGCCCAAAATGCTCTGCACGCTGCTGGCATTGGGCGGGATCAGCACATTGGCCGCAACCATACCGCCCGCCAATGCGACACACAACACACCCGAAACGGCAGTTTTGATGATCTTGACCATCATCTTACTGTCCTTCTTTTTCTGTGCCATAACTGTTAGCTCCTTCTCTTTTGGGTACACGACCCGGTTCATAGCTGTTCTCCGGAGTGCGTCCACTCCTTTGCTTGATGTCATTTTATCATATAAACTGCAAAACGAACCGTTCTCCGCGCAATCTGTCATTTTGGAGGCATAGTTTGCAGAAGTTTCAATTTGGTTTCAAATTTTATTGTGCTAATCCACAATTTCGAGCGCAGTTTTATTGTGCATCATGCCAAAAGCAAAAACTCCCCCAGCCGCTGACGCGGCAGCCCCCTCAAAGAGGTGGCCCTTGGCAAAGAGGACAATGTTTCACTCTCTACCAAAGGCTCCCTCCCTGAGGGAGCTGTCACCGCAGGTGACTGAAGGAGTCCCTTTACTTTTCCGGGACCGGCAGCAAGATCCGCAGGGTGAACCAGCCGTCGGCCCAATGAAGGGTCATGGTGCCGTCGTGGCGCTGGGCGGCCGCCTGCACGCCCTGCAGGTCGTAGCCGCCGTGGGCGTTGTGGACGGGCAGACCGTCCGCGCCCATCTCCACGGGCTGGGCGCAGTAGTTCTCGAAGCGGAGCATCACGCAGCCGCTCTGGTTGTAGATGGCCACCCGCAGCAGACGCTTTTCGGGGTCGGGCTCGGTCAGCACGCTCTCGATGGCGTTGTCCAGCGGCGCACCCACGAGGGTACACAGCTCCCGCGTGCTCAGAAAGCCCAGCTGGCTGCCGTCGGCCACGCTGGTCATGTTGATGCCGCGCTGCTGGCAGTCCATGCTTTTGGCGGTCAACAGGGTATCCAATACCGGGTTGCCGGTCTTGTTCTCGGCCTCATACTGCCGGATGCCGCTCTCCATCCGGGCCAGAGCCGCGTCCTGCTTGGCCCGGTCGCGCTCGGCGCGGATGTCCGCGATTTGAATTTTCAGCGCATGATAGCGGCTGTTGATGAGCCGGATGCCCTCTTTGCTCCGCTTGTACTGCTCGTACTGGCGGTGGAGCACCTCGTCCATGGCGGCAAGCTCGCTGTGGAGCGCCGCCTCCCGCAGCTGTTCGTGCTGGACCGTCAGGATGAGCACGCCGCAGATGTCCACCAGCGTGCGGATGTAGTAGACGCTCATGTCCGCCTCGCGGTCGCCCAAGAACAGCAGGTTGCTCACCGCGAAGACCATCGCCGCCATGACGACGGCCACGAGGCCCGCTTTTCCGCTGATGACGATATGGCCCTTGGGACTTTTGTGCTTATGCTCCAGCACCCAGATGCAGCCGAAAACGCCGCCATAGACCACCACCAGAAGCAGCAGTGACAGGCCGTCGGCCCCGCTGCGCTGAGGCCAGAGGAAGCAGTGCAGCTGCCACTCGGCGCTGGCCGCCAGCTCTGCCAGAACGAAGGCCCGGGCGCAGACATAGCCCGCTTCCAGCAGGGAGATGGTGCGGGTGACCCAGAGGTATAAATACTGTATCCCCACAGCTGCCGCCATGCAGGGGATCCACCACGCCAGCGGAACGCTGCCCGTGGCCTGCAAAAAAGCACTCAGGGCCAGCGCCCATGCCGCACTGGCAGCGATGGTGGCCGTTTTGCCGAAGCGGATGCCCAGCGGCAGGGCGTAGATGCCCACGGCCAGACACTCGGCCAGCGCCGTATACAGGCGCGGGATGCTGGGCAGTGCCGTCATGCACCCTCACCCCCGATGTGGTCGGCCAGCGCCGCGAGGAAGGCTTTCCGCCGGGGGCGGCTGACCTGCAATTCATAAGGCCCTACCTGCACCATCCCCTGCTGCACGCTCTTCACCTGTGCCAGATTGACAAGGTAGCCGCTGTTGCAGCGGGCAAAGGGCCGATCGGCCAGCTTTTCCTCAAAGGCTTTCAGGGTGCCTGCCGCCACGAAATCGCCCTCTTCGGTATAAAAATGGACGCGGTGTCCCTCGCTTTCCAGATAATAGATGAGGGACGAATCCAGCCGCCGCATCCCGCCCTCCACCGGCAGGGCCAGATAATGCCGTGCGCGGCGGCGCAGCTGTTCTTCGGCCTTGCGCAGCTGCTGCGAAAACGCAAAATAAGGCACCGGCTTGAGCACATAGTCCAGCGCGCCCACGGCGTACCCGCCGATGGCATACTGCGCCATATTCGTGATAAAAACGATGATGACGTCCTTGTCCAGCTCCCGCACCCGCCGGGCCGTCTCCATGCCGTCCAGATGCTTCATCTCCACGTCCAGAAACAGGATGTCGTACACCGGGCGGTAATCATCCAGCAGCTCCATGCCGTCGGCGAACTCCGTCACCGCAAACTCGGTGCCGTACTGCCGGGTGTGCCGCTGCACATAGCCCTGAAGCTGCGCCCGCACCTCTGCCTCGTCCTCGACCAGAGCAATGCGTATCATTGCCGCACCTCCTTTTTCCGCTATTTCTCTGGTTTTCATTGTAACACGAAATAGGGCGTGTGGCAAATGGGAGAATAAAACAGCAGCCCCGCTTCATCTGCTGCGAGGCTGCTGTTCTGTGATTGGAAATTTCAGGCTCAGTTCGTCTTGACGGCCACAAGGATACGGATCTTCTTTCCGCCGGAGCAGCCGAAGTTGTCGTACCAGCCGATGAGCTTATAATCCTCGGTGTTGATCTTGGGCAGCGAGGTGGCGAAATACTGGCCGTTCGACCACAGATACACCTGCATATCGTCGGCGGTCTCATAGCGCTTGTCGCCGCTCATGACCGAAGCTGCGCCCAGCTTATCGATGACTACCGGCGAGAGCTGGAGCATCCGGTTGATGGCCTTGCCGTCAGCAGAACGGCCGATGGCGATGCCGCCTGCGATAACGGGGTACTTGGTGGCGGTGCTGTAGGCCACCTGTTTGCCGCCGGAGTAGCAGACATAGGTCGCACCCTCGCCCAGATAGTTGAGGAAGTCGCCCAGCGTACCGCCTACGCTGTCGCCGGTGCGGCGGAGCACATAGCTGAACAGCTGATCCGTCTTGCCGGTAAGGGTGTTCCAGGTAGAGCTGACGACACTGCCGTCGATGAGGCCGTAGAGCACATCGCTGGTGCTGGGAACAAGGATGTTCTTCACATCCTGGAAGGTCTCCTCATCGGTCTTGTCTACCTTGGTGGTGGTCGCAGCGGGGAGGCCTGCGGCCTCTCTTGCGGCGTCCTGTGCCTTGTCGCTGATCTTTTTGTCGATCTTCTTGGCGGCTTCGTCCGTCAGGCGGCGGACAGAATCCAGCGCAGCATACTCCCACAGGTCACCGGTCACATCGTCGAGGATGACCCGGTCGATCTGACCTGCGGAATTGGTGGTGTAGTAGCGGACGTCGCTTTCGCTCAGAGTCACCCCCGATAGGCGGCTGGGGCGAACTGCCCCAGCCACACCCTCCGACGTCGTATCAATGATCTGCACGTTGTCTGCAAACGGGGTGTCGCCCAGCGCGGCACCGTCGGCGCTGACGGTGCCGCTGGTCGAGCGGGGCGAGATGGACTGGACGCGTTCGCCGTCACCGTCCACGCTGATCTCCACCAGCTTGCCGGCCGGGAAATTGAGCTTATTGTCCACATTGACGGTGCGGGCGGTGCCGTCGGTACACATGACCGAGACAGCCTGCTGCACCTCAGCGCTGTTCGTCTCCACAAGGGTGCGGGATGAGGACTGGACCACGCCGTAGAACACAGCATCTGCCGCGTCGCCGGTGAGGACGGAGACAGCTGCATCGTTCATGCCCAGCAGCAGAGTGACCACCTGACCCACGCCGCCGCCGGACAGAGAAGACAGCTGGTAGGCCACAGAGGGCGAAGCGATGGCGTAGGTGACGCCGGCCACGGTCACAGAGGTCGGAGCGCTGGCCGAGGGCGAGACCGCCGTCACGCGGCCTGCGGCGCGCTTGTTGTAGATCCAGACGGTACGGGCGCTCTCGTTATAATAGTAGACATCATAGGGAGAGAGGGCCGCAGAGGTGGTGACTTCGTCGTTGCGGTAGATGGCCGCCGGGGCGAAAGGCAGGACGGTGGAAGCATCTGCCACGAAGGGACCCTTGACGTTGTCCAGCAGGACCGAAGAGATGTCCACCTGGCCGTTGCTCACGGCAAAACCCAGGGTGGAAGCGTAGACCTGACCGCTGCCGTTCATGGCGGTGAGGGCGTTGTAGAAGAGCATGGTACCCTGCTCGAGGGTCAGAGTCTCGCCCTGACGGGCATTGATCTCATTGCGCAGGCCCAGTGCGCTGGCCTTGCTGAGCTGAGCTGTGGGGAAGGTACCTCCCAGCTTTGCCACATCATAGCCCAGCAGGCGCAGCGCCATGGTGCAGGCTTCTTCCAGCGTGACGGTGTTGTCCGGGCGGAAGCTGCCGTCGGAGTAGCCGGTCATCCAGCCGTTCTGGACGGCAGTGCGGATGTAGACCGCATAGGGAGAGTCGCTGTCCACGTCGCTGTAGAGGCGGCCGGTGCGGCCCTGTGCCGTGGTGGTATCGCGGTAAGCAGAGAATGCGGTGAGGAGGCGGGCCGCCTGCCCACGAGTGAGGGGCGCACCCAGAGAACCGGCCTGCTCGGCGGTCAGACCGCCCAGTGCCGTCGCCGTCTGGACTGCCGCGTTGGAGCCGACCGCAGAGGCGGGCAGCACCAGCATGGAAACAGCCACGCAGACAGCCAGCAGGAATGCGAGGAATCGTTTTTTCATGGTAAACTCCTTAATCATATCTGAGCGCTTCGATGGGGTTCAGGCTGGCGGCACGGCGGGCCGGCAGGAAGCCGAACAGGACGCCGATGCCGCAGGAGATGCCCACGGCGATGGCTGCTGCGTCCGCCGAGGGGGTGACGTTCAGGGTAATATCTGTCAGGATATACGGAAGGATCTGGTTGATAATGGCCGACACGACATAGCCCAGCACAATGCCGAGGCAGCCGCCCAGCGCCGACGTGACGCCGGCCTCCACGACGAACTGGGTCAGGATGGTGCTCTCCTGTGCGCCCAGTGCCTTGCGGATACCGATCTCACGGGTGCGCTCGGTGACGGACACCAGCATGATGTTCATGATGCCGATGCCGCCGACCAGCAGCGAGATGCCTGCAATGGCCGTCAGGACGCCCACCATGACGTTGATCATGGAGGACATCTGCTTCATGGCTGCGCTCAGGCTCATGACGTAGACATAGTCGTCCTTGCTGACCAGCTTCTTGAGCCGCGACTGCAAAAACTCCTGTGCCTCATCCGAGTGATCTGCATCCTGCAGAACCACATAATACTCGCTGACACTGCTGGTGTTGTTGACGCTCATCAGGGTGGTATAGGGAACGAGAACAATGTCGTCGTTGCCGCCCTCGTACTGAGAGGCGGGTTTGGAGCGGCCTTCCAGCACGCCCACGATGCGGTACTCGCTGGCGCCTACCTTGAGGGTGCTGCCGAGACCGTTGCCGCCGAAGATCTTGCGGTCCACATAGTCGCCGATGACACAGATATTCTTGTTGTCTATCAAATCGGTGTACTGGATGCCGCGGCCCTTGGCCACCTTGTAGTTGTTGATGGTCGTGTAATCTTCGTTGACGCCGCTGATGCCGGTGCGGCGGTACTTCTCGCCCGCCACCCGCAGCGTGTCGCCGCCGGCACTGGCAATCGGCGAAAGGCCCTTATAATACTCCGGCTTCTGGTTGATGATGTTATACACATCGCTGACCTCCACCGTGCGGGTGCTGGCGGTCATGACGTTGACGGCCAGAATATCGCTGCCCATGTCGGAGTAGAAGTCCTGCATCATGTGGGTCATGCCGTTGCCGAGACCGACGATGACGATGACGGCCATAACGCCGATGATGATGCCCAGCATGGTGAGGAAGGTGCGGACTTTGTTGCTCAAGACGTTCTGGACAGCCTGTTTGAAGGTCTCCTTTATCATGTCTGCGTCCCCTCCTCTCCGGCTTTCGGCTCTGCCATCATGAAGTTCGGCTGAACGACTGCCTCGGGTGCGTGGGCGTCGCCGTCGTAGACGACGCGGCCATCTTCGAGGCGGATGATGCGCTCGGCCTGCACAGCAATGGAGTTGTCGTGGGTGATGAGGACGACGGTATTGCCCTGCTTGTGCAGATCCTGCAGCATTCCCAGCACTTCGCGGCTGGTGTGGGAGTCCAATGCACCGGTCGGCTCGTCGGCCAGGATGACCGCCGGGCCGCGGGCCAACGCACGGGCAATGGACACACGCTGCTGCTGACCGCCGGAAAGCTGGTTGGGCAGGTTTTTGAGCTTATTGCCCAGACCCACCCGCTCAAGGGCAGCCTTTGCCGTCGCGTGGCGCTGTGCGGCGGGGATGCCCGCATACACAAGGGGAACTTCCACGTTCTCCAAAAGTGTCAGCTTCGGCAGCAGGTTGTACTGCTGGAAGATGAAGCCCAGCTTCTCGTTTCGGATGTGTGCCAGCTCCCGGCGGCTCATCTTGCCGACATCCCTGCCGTCCAGCAGATAAGTGCCTTCGGTAGGCACGTCCAGACAGCCGATGATGTTCATACAAGTGGATTTACCAGAACCGGACTGGCCGACGATGGCCACGAACTCGCCTTTGTTGATTTTGAAAGAGACGTGGTCGGCGGCCTTTACGAGGGTGTCGCCCATCTGGTAATACTTGCAGACCCCATCAAATTCTATCAGCGTGCTCATTCGTCATCTCCTTCGGCGGAGGCCATCATGTTGCTGTAAAAGTCGGTCGCACTGACGCTGGAGTTGTCGTAAGCGATGGTATCGCCCTCCTGCAGGCCGCTCTTCACTTCGATGTAATCGTCATCGCTGATGCCGGTGGTCACCTTGACGTAGACGTAGCCGTCGGGAGCGGTCATGGAAGTCTCAGCATTGGCAGCGCTGGGTGAATCCTTGGTCACCAGCACATAGCTGCCCCGGACGAGGGCGGCGTTGGGCAGGGCCAGGACATTCTTGACGCTGGCGGTGGTGATCTTCGCAGTGGCGTTCATTCCGGGCAGCAGCTCGCCCATGTCGTCGATGCGGACGGTGACGGGGTAGCTGGTGGAGCCGTTGGCGGTAGTGCCTGCCACGAGGATGCTGCTGATGACGCCCTTGTAAGTCTCACCCGGGACGGCGTCGGCGGTGATGTCCACCTCCTGGCCGACCTCGAGGGAGCGGATCTTCAGCTCGTCCACGTTGAGCTTCATTTCCAGATAGCTCATATCGTAGATGGTGCAGAGGTTCTGCATGGCGGTGTCGTTGGCGCTGAGCTTGTCGCCGGCCTTGACCTTCTTATCCACGATGGTGCCGCTGATCGGGGCGTCGATGGTATAGTGGCTGATGGTCTTCTCGGCAGAAGACATCTGCAGCTCGGCAGCGCGCAGGCTGTCAGCGGCGTTTTTGGTCTGCTTGTCCAGATCCTTGCCGGTGATGCGGAGGATGACGTCATCCTGACGGACGGTGCTGCCCTCCTTGACGCAGAGTTCGGACACGGTACCAGAGGCAGCTGCCACGACAGTCTCCTCACGCTGGTAAGTAAAGTGTGCAGAGTTGAGGGAGCTGACGCCGTTCACCTGTGCCACAGCGGCCTGTGCGGTGGTCAGGCTGCCTGCGTTGGGAACAGCGATGGTGACGGTGCAGGTCATCAGGCTGGCGTCGCCGGCAGGGTCTGCACCGGAAACGGAGCGGATGGTGCCGTTCAGCGTCTCAAAAGTGGTGTCCGGCATGACCTGTGCGGCCTGACCGGCGACAAAGCTCTGGGCCTCTGCGGCAGGGAAATCCACGGCCAGCAGCATCACGGAGGTGTCGCGGATGGTGGCCACAGTCTGACCAGCCTGCACGGCGTCGCCTGCGGCGACTGCAAAGGAGCTGACCTCACCGCTGATCCTGGTGCGGACATTCTGCATATCCGCAATGTCATCGTAATTGCGCTGTGCCTGCTCCACCGAGAGCTGTGCGCTCGCGAGGTTGTTTTCCACATCCGAAATGTCGATGGTGTAAAGAACATCGCCCTTCTCGATGCTGTCGCCCAGCTCAAAATCGGCGGTGAGCACCGTGCCGGTGACGAGGGACTTGACGGTGTAGGAATCGGCGGCGTTGATGGTGCCGCTGCCGTCGTAGACGTTCACGATGTCGCGGCGTCCCAGCTTCTCCTGCGTGTAGGCAAGGTCTGCCGACGCGCTGCGGCTCCTGCGGGGGATGACTACCACCGCCAGCACTGCCACGGCCACGACCGCCGCAATGCAGCGCTTTTTGTGGGTCTTGATAAAGTGGAACACCTTATTTTCTCCGCCGGTATTCTCCTGCGGAGAGGCGTCCTGTGTCTTCTTGTTGAAACCTAGCATGAAAAGCCTGACCTCCTGTGTTTCATGAAAAAGAAAAGTTCTTTCTGCCTGTTTTCATCCGTTCTGCGCTTTCCCCCACAGCGTCCGCCAAAAACGACCTGTCTGCGAGATACTGCCCCGGGTTAGCGGCGCAAATCGTTATAATGATACCACCTAACAAAACGAGCTGCAAGAAATTTTTCCTGCACAATCTGCAACTTTTTTGAAAATTTTTCCATCATCTCTGTGTCTGGAAACTGGAACATCAGACAGAGCTTTCGGATGAAGCGTTCATCCACTCGCTCCGGCCCTTCGTGCAGCGGCTTTTGGGATACAGTCAGAAATAACCTGACGATCCGTGAGATGACGGCTCTGATGGGCGGTGACGGCATGATGGAGTAACAAACAGAAAAAGACTTCCGCTTTGAGAATGACCCTCAGGCGGAAGTCTTTTTACTTTCTGAAAAAACAAAAGAAAAAGCACCAAGCATTTCTGCCTGGTGCTCTTTGTGGTGCACCTCCAGGGACTCGAACCCTGGGCCCACTGATTAAGAGAGCAAGC
>OGGD01000654.1_pt1 | contig 23168 bp, 19 predicted proteins | sample 1571091 | NCBI WGS metagenome assembly OGGD01 (sample SAMEA2582073, study PRJEB24529) | metagenome | biome: Human gut stool | place: China | collected 2011
TGATGTGACAAAAAATTGTAGTTTTTTTACATAAATCAAAGAATTTCAATAATTTATCATAAAAAAAAGCATGGAAAAATGCACAAAGACAAGCTATAATCAACTTGTCGTTAAGGGAAAATGCCTAAACGGTCAAAATTATTTTTTGAATGGGAGGATTCAAAAACATGAGAATGACAAAGAAAGTAACAGCAATGGCACTGGCTTCCATGATGGCCCTGTCTTTAGCAGGATGCGGAAGCTCTTCCACAACAGCAACAACAGCAGCAGCTACTGAGGCAGCGACAACCGCAGCTGCAGCAGCATCCGAAGCAGCAACAACAGCAGCTGAGGCAACAGGAACCACAGATGTAGCAGACAAGAAAGTCGGCATCAGCATCTACAAGTTCGATGATAACTTCATGACTCTTTACAGAACAGAGTTAGTTCGCTACTTAACCGAAGACCTTGGATTCAAGGCTGAGAACGTAGTCGTTCAGGATGGTAAGGGCGATCAGGCAGAGCAGACAAACCAGATCCAGAACTTCATCACACAGGGTGTTGATGTTTTGATCATCAACCCGGTTAACTCTTCATCCGCAGAGACGATCACAGACATGGTTGTTGAAGCTGGTATTCCTCTTGTATACATCAACCGTGAGCCAGATGCTTCTGAGGAGCAGAGATGGGCAGATAACAACTGGGATGTAACATACGTTGGATGTGACGCTCGTCAGTCCGGTACATACCAGGGCGAAATGATCGCTGATCTTGGTCTTGACACAGTTGATATGAACGGAAACGGCAAGATCGACTACATCATGATCGAAGGTGACCCGGAGAACGTTGATGCCCAGTATCGTACAGAGTACTCCATCAAAGCTCTTGAAGATGCCGGATTAGAAGTAAACTGCTTAGACGATCAGGTTGGTATGTGGGATCAGGCTACAGCCCAGCAGTTAGTAGCTAACTCCTTAAGCCAGAATGGTAATGATATCGAAGTTGTATTCTGTAACAACGACGCAATGGCACTTGGCGCATTACAGGCAATCGAATCTGCAGGACGTACTGTAGGTAAAGATATCTACTTAGTAGGTGTTGACGCTTTATCAGAAGCACTTGAAGATGTTCTTGCAGGAACAATGACAGGTACTGTATTTAACGATCACTTCTCACAGTCCCACAGTGCAGCAGACGCAGCTATCAACTACTTAAATGGTACTGGAAACGAGCACTACATTGGTTGTGACTACGTTAAAGTTACAAAAGACAATGCTCAGGAAATCCTTGACATGGTTAAATAATCAGCCATTGTAACATTGGAATAAAAGTAAAATGAAAAAAAGCGGTGCGGGTGTTTATATGGCACCCGCACTTGTCTTGAAAAAGCTAACACAAAACGATCTTAATAGATTTGATAACGAAAAGAATTATGAAAATGTCATGTATTTGAAACAGCGGAAGTAATAATAGGTAAGGAATTCTGAATATTGACATTACACAGATTTTTGATCTGTATCAACATAAAATAAAACAGGTAATAGACCTGAATTTATAAAGGAGGAGCAAAATGGCTGAATATAAACTGGAGCTTAAGGGTGTTTGCAAATCTTTCCCTGGTGTAAAAGCGTTGGATAATGTACAGCTTTCATTAAGACCAGGAACAGTTCATGCACTGATGGGCGAAAATGGTGCAGGAAAATCCACTCTGATGAAATGCCTTTTCGGTATTTACAGAATGGATGCAGGGGAAGTCATTCTGGATGGCAAGAAGATTGAGATCAACAATCCGGATGAGGCAATGAAGTATGGTATTGCGATGGTACATCAGGAATTACAGCCGGTACCTGCAAGAAGCGTGGCAGAGAACCTTTATTTAGGACGTTTCCCGACCAAGGGATTCGGACCATTTAAGATGATCGACCACAAAACTATGTATGCAGAGACAGAGAGATGGTTAAAAGAGGTAAAAATGGATTTTGATCCAAAAGCACAGCTCGGATCTCTTTCCATTGGACAGATGCAGTCCGTAGAAATTGCAAAGGCAGTTTCACAGCAGGCAAAAGTCGTGATCTTCGACGAGCCGACATCTTCTCTTTCTGATAACGAAGTAGAAGCGCTGTTCCGTATCATGAATGATCTGAGGGACAAGGGCGTTGCAATGGTTTACATTTCCCACAAGATGGATGAGATCAAGCGTATCGCAGATGATATCACAATCATGAGGGATGGTACCTATGTAGGAACCTGGCCGGCAGCAGAACTTTCAACAGACCAGATCATTGCAAAGATGGTAGGTCGTGAACTTACGAATGTATATCCACCGAAGGAGAACAAACCGGGTGAAGTCATCATGGAAGTAAAAGACTTATGTTCTATCCATGAAAAATCATTCCAGCATGTAAGCTTTGAATTGAGAAAAGGTGAGATCCTTGGATTTGGTGGACTGGTAGGTGCACAGAGAACCGAGTTGATGGAAGGTATTTTCGGTATCCGCGGTATCGCATCCGGCGAGATTTATATGCACGGCAAGAAAATCAGGATCAAACATCCTATTGATGCAATGAATGCAGGTATCGGACTTATTACAGAGGATCGTCGTGGAAATGGTATCTTCGGATGTCTTTCCATCAAAGATAATGTAGGTGTCTCTGTATACAATAAATTCCTTAAAGCAGGATTTGTGTTAGACCACAAGAAAATCAATCGGGTTGTGGATGACAGCATTAAGAAGTTAAGCATTAAGACACCAAGTATGAAGGAACACATCGCAAACCTTTCCGGTGGTAACCAGCAGAAGGTTATCGTAGCAAGATGGCTTGCAAATGATCCTGACGTACTGATCATGGATGAGCCGACCCGTGGTATCGACGTTGGTGCAAAACATGAGATTTATGAGATCATGAGTGATCTGGCAAAACAGGGAAAAGCAATCATTATGATCTCATCAGAAATGTCAGAACTTCTTGGTATGGCAGACAGAATCTGCGTTATGTGTAACGGTAAACTTACCGGCGAGATCGATCAGCCGGAAGAGATGACTCAGGCAAGAGTCATGGGCTTCGCAACCAAATTCTGATAGAGGAGGACAATAGAATGGAAAAGACAAAACAGCAGAAAGCAAAAGATTTTATTATCAACAATGGCGTTATCATTGTAATGTTTATTCTGGTTATTTACACCGGATTGACATCTGATAACTTCCTTACATCAAACAACTTAATGAACATTTTGATGAACATGAGTTCACGACTTGTCATCGCCCTTGGTATTGCAGGATGTGTAATCACCGCAGGATGTGACCTTTCCGCAGGACGTATGATCGGTTTCGCAGCATGTATTGCCGGTACATTATTACAGCGTATTGATTATTCCGGAAAGTTCTTCCCGGATATGCAGCCAATGAATGTATTTCTGGCATTGATCGTTGTCATGGCAATCTGTGCAGCATTCGGTAGTATCACAGGTTTCTTCATCGCTTACTTAAGCGTACCACCATTCATCGCTACACTGGCAATGATGGAAATTGTTTATGGTATTTCTTTGATCTACACAGGAGCTACACCACTTGGTGGTTATGTAAAATCCTACACAGATATTGCAAACGGTAAATTCCTTGGAATCAGCTGGCTGATCTGGATCGCAATTGTGGTAGCAGTTATCACATGGTTCATCTTCAACATGACCCGTCATGGAAAATATATGTATGCAATTGGTGGTAACCCACAGGCAGCAGAAGTTGCAGGTGTTCCTGTAAAAGCAACCATGATCTTAATCTACATGAAAGCAGCAGCTATGTATGGTCTTGCAGGTTTCATGCTTGGCGCAAAAGCCGGTGGTGCATCCGTTAACTTAGGATATGGTTACGAAATGGAAGCAATCGCAGCTTGTACAATCGGTGGTGTATCCGTTACAGGTGGTCGTGGTAAAGTTTCATCCGCTATCGTCGGTGTTGCCGTATTCGAGTTATTGAAAGCAGCATTACAGTACTTAGGAGTAGATGCAAACGCACAGTACATCGCAATTGGTATCGTAATCTTCGTAGCTATTTCTCTTGATATCAGAAAATACGTTGCTAAGAAATAATAAAATACAAATAATTTTGAAACATCATATGTTTTATATTATAATAATAGCGGCTGGAGCTTTTCAGCCGCTATTATTACTTAAGGGAGAAAAAGAATGACAACACAGACAATTTTAGAACAGGCAGGAATTCCATTACTTTTATTTGTGATCTGTATGTATTATGGATTGAAACTGATGATTTTGCAGGACGTTTCAACCATTCGGGGAAAGAATAAAGAACCGGTAAAAGATGAAAAGGCGTATGCAAAAAAAGGTGGAGCGCTCATTCTCTTTTTTGGTTTTGCAACACTTGTAATGACGTTTCTTCTTTTTGTGAATCTTTATGTCGCACTGGCACAGATTGTAATCTGTACGATTATTTTTGGCGTTTTGTGGAAAAAAATGAATGACAAATACGGTGCATAAAGAAAGATGGAAAAGAAATAAAAGAAAATAAAGGGCAGAAATTATGAACCAATATACCGTTTTACTTGTAGATGATGAGGAAGAAGTGTTTCAGGTCATCATGAAAAAACTCGATTGGGAGAGCATGGGATTTTCCATTGCAGGCTATGCCAGAAATGGTGTGGAGGCTTTGGAAATGGCGGAGGAACTGCAGCCAGATGTGGTCATGACAGATATCAAGATGCCATATATGGACGGACTTACACTCTGCAAAAAGCTCAAAGAACTCTACCAGAAAGTGAAAGTAATCATTTTCTCCGGCTTTGATGAATTTGAGTATGCGAAAGAGGCAATTAAAATTGAGGCCGAGGAGTATATTTTAAAACCGATCAATTCCAATGAACTGCGGGAAGTGTTTGAGCGGATCAAGGTCAATCTCGATAAAGAGCTGGATGAAAAAAGAAATATCGACAAACTGCGGGAATATTATATGGAAAGTCTTCCTGTTTTACAGGAGAATTTTTATACTTCGCTGATTGAAGGAAGAATCCCGGAGTCACAGATTGAAAAGTATGTGCAAAACTATCAGATCAACCTGACAGGACCATACTATGTGGTCACTGTTTTGCATATCAGTACAACGAATCCGGAAAATGTGCCAATTGATCCATTTTTACTCACTGTCTCTGTGAAAAAACTTGCGGAGGAACAGTTGACCGAGAAATGGAATTGCAGGACGGTGACCTACCTTGGAGATATCCTTGTGATCGCACAGCTTTCCGATGTGGACAGCATCACACATTTTACTGATGATATGGACCGGTTCTGCAAAATGGCAAAGCGTGTCTGCAAGGCGACTGTCACCGCAGGGATCGGACATGTGTGCAATCAGCTTTCACAGCTTTCACTCTCTTATCACGGTGCAAAGAATGCAACCTCTTATCGTGTTTTATATGGAAACACAAGAGCCATCAATATCGCAGAGATGGATCCACAGGAGAGCGTGGATGAACACTGGGAGGAAGCTTACATCGAGAAAATTTTAAAGAAAGTCAAGATGGGCGAGCAGGAGCCGTTGGAGGAAGCAATTGCAGAGTTTACGGGGCAGATGGCAAAGACGAGAATGTCTCTGCAGAACTATCGGATTCTTGTCATGGAACTGATTGCAGAAATTTTCCGGTTTGGAAGCAATAACCAGATTAACATGGACGAAGTGTTTGGCAACAACAGCGATTTATATAATCAGGCATTACAGTTGGAATCCACAGATGCGCTTGGTGCATGGCTGAAGGAAAACTGTATGAAGATGCAGCGCCAGGTAACAAATGAACGTCAGGACACCACAAAATCTTTTGTGACAAGAGCAGTAGAGTATGTGAAGGAGCATTATGCAGATCAGGAGTTGAGTATTGAGACGATATGCAGTTATCTGAATGTGAGTGCAGCATATTTTTCCACTGTTTTTAAGAAGGAAACCGGAAAAACATTTATCAATTATCTCACGGACTATCGCATGGAGCAGGCAGTGGATCTGCTTTTGACGAAAGACGAGAAAACTTATATTATCGCAGAAAAAGTTGGATATTCTGATCCGAACTATTTCAGCTATGTGTTTAAAAAACAATTTGGAATGTCACCATCAAAATATAAGGCAGGTAAGTTGGGCGAAAAGTGAAAACAATAGAAAAATTTTACCGGAAAATAGCGGAATACCTTGCAAAACGTGTCAAACCCCAGACGATACAGTTTACGATATCGGTTTCATTTACGATTATCTCTGTATGCAGTATGGGGATTCTTGGCGTGACACTTTATAATCGTTTTGTCAATCGAATGGAGGACATGACAATCGAAAGCTCGGAGCAGCTTTTGAATCAGACTGCCATCAATCTGGAAACGTATCTTAGAAACATGCGGCGCATTTCGGATGCGATGTACTATAGTGTCATTAAGGATAAGGATCTTGCAGTGGATTCTGTGGATGAGGAGATGAACCTTTTATATGAGGCGAATAAAGATAACCTGATCAGTATCGCATGTTATACGAACGATGGTAAACTGGTTGCAGCAGCACCGGTCACCAATGAGAAGGATAATTCGGACATTGTCGGTCAGGAGTGGTTTGTCAATGCGGTGGATCAGATGGAAAACCTGCATTTTTCCACTCCACATGTACAGAATCTGTTTGATAATGCAACTTACCGCTATTACTGGGTTGTTTCCTTAAGCCGTGCAGTGGAACTGACAAGCAACGGAAATTCTACGCTGGGTGTTTTGCTGGTTGATATGAACTACAGCAGCATTGAGCAGCTTTTTAATAAGGCAAATACAGATAATTCATCGGAATATGTCTATCTGATGGACAGCGATGGTGAGATTATCTATCATCCGAAGCAGAAACTGATTTACACGAATCTTTATGAGGAAAATAATCTTGAGGCGGTTCATTATGATGACGGTTCCCATCAGGAGATTTTTCAGGGGGAAAAGAGACTTATCACCGTCAAGACGGTCAGCTATACCGGCTGGAAAATTGTGAGCGTTGTGCCAATGAGCGCCTTTAATATGGGACTTTACGGTACGCGAATGTTTGTGATTATGTTGATGGCGTTGTCGATGCTGATGATTATTATCATCAATCAGCTTGTGTCTGCAAGAATCGCAAAACCATTACAGCGTCTGAATGAATCCGTCAAAGAATGGGAAGCGGGAAATCTGAATCCTACTATATATGTAGGCGGATCGTTGGAAGTAGAACATCTGGGAAAGACGTTGCGCTCTACGGTAGAACAGATTAACCAGTTGATGCATGATATTTTGTATGAACAGGAAGAAAAAAGAAAAAGTGAACTGGATGCATTGCAGTCACAGATCAATCCACACTTTTTGTATAATACACTGGATTCCATTGTATGGATGATCGAGGGCGAACGCTACGAGGATGCAGTCTTTATGATCACGCAGCTTGCGAGTCTGTTCCGTATCAGTCTAAGCCGCGGAAAAACGATCATCAGCGTTGAAGATGAGATCAAACACGCAAAGAATTACATGAATATCCAGAAAATTCGTTATAAAAACAGCTTTGCAATTGATTTTTCCATAGAGGAGGAAATTTTGCACTGCTGTACGGTAAAACTCGTGGTGCAGCCGCTGCTGGAAAATGCGATTTATTATGGCGTGGAAGGAATGGACGGTGAAGGCGAGATCCATGTAAAAGGTTACCGGAAAGAGGACGATATTTATATAGAAGTCAGCGATAACGGACTTGGTATGCCGCAGGATATGGTGGAACAGCTTCTGACCGACAATAACCGTGTGAGAAAGCATGGTTCCGGTGTGGGTGTGATCAATGTACATAATCGTATCCGTCTGCGGTTTGGCAAGCCATATGGCCTTGAAATTGAGAGTATGCCGGATGAGGGAACCACCATTCGTATCCATCTGCCATATATTCCATATGAACCGGAAAAACTGGAACTGCTGGAAAACGGAAAGATGCAGGAACTGAAAGGGGGAAAGAGCAATGAAGAAAAATAGGGTTTATTTTGGATTGCTCATTCTTGCCCTGGTAGTGACGATTGTCTGGACATCCGCTGGCATGCTTGGAGTGAATAAAGAAGAGAAAAAGTACAGTGTGTCTGTGATCGTCAACGACAGCAACAATGACCGTTGGATTGCAATGCGTGAGGGATTGGAGCAGGCGGCAAAAGATGATGATATTCAGTTAAATTATGTTTCCACCGGTGTCTTTGCAAGTGAAGATGAAGAAAAGGCGTTGATCGAGCGTGAAGTGGAGAATGGAGCAGATGGAATTATCGTACAGCTTGTCTCAAGCGAGGACACTTATGCAGTTTTTGAGAAAATAGATTCTTCTGTAGCGGTGATGTTATTGGAAACAGATGCGGTGTCGGAGGGAGTTTATTCCGTGACAGCCCCGGATAATCTCTGGATCGGTGAAGCACTGGCACAGACAGTTTTGCAGGATTATGGGGATTCTTTATCTGAGAAAAAAATTGGAATTCTCAGCGGAAACCAGAATCAGCTTTCCATGCAGCAGAGGCTTGGCAGCGTGAAAAAGCTGTTGGAGGATGAGAACATAAAGCCGGTCTGGATTTTATCCGGTCAGGGGGAGAATCTGTCATCGGAACTTGTGACAAAACAGGCAGATGAACCGGTGGATATTCTGATCACATTGGGAAATGCGGAGACAGAAACAGCAGTGGATTATCTGCAGGCGGATACCAGTTATAAACAACAGTTTATGATTTATGGGGAAGGGTGTTCGGATAAAACGGTATATTATCTGGACAAAGGCATAATTAAGTCACTTGTAGTACCAAATGAATTTAACATGGGATACCAGAGCGTACATGCGATTGCGGAACAAATTAAATACAAGTTTTCCAGTGCTGAAAGCACAACGGTGGAAAGTCTTGTGATCAATAGACAGAATCTGTATGATGAGGAGAATCAGAAGATTTTATTCCCAATTGTACAGTAAATCAGGAGAATCATGGTATAGGGAAAACAGGAAGAAGGAGAGAAAGGTACAGCATGAGAAGTGCAAAACAGAGAATTTCAAGTGCGTTGATTCTGGCAGTGGGCGCATCAATGCTTATGGGATGTGAACTGCCAGAGAGAAATACACAGGTGAAAAGTATCAAGATCGGTGTGACACTCTATGACCAGTATGATGCGTTTCTTTCTGAGCTGATGGAAGATTTTAACACCTATGCAGCAGCGAAGGAAGAGGAGACAGGAATCGCCATTAATGTGGAAGTCTATAATGCGTCACAGAGTCAGGCGACACAGAACAATCAGGTGGAAGCTATGGCACAGGATGGATGCGACATTATCTGTGTGAACTTAGTGGATCGTACAGATCCTACAACGGTCATTGATCTCGCAGAGAAAAATGATATCCCTGTCATTTTCTTCAACCGTGAGCTGGTGGAAGAGGATTTAGAGCGCTGGGATAAACTGTATTATGTGGGGGCGAAGGCATTTGAATCTGGAATGATGGAAGGACAGATTGCCGCAGCGGCTTTTTTACAGGATCCATCGGTCGACAGAAATCAGGACGGAGTCTACCAGTATGTTGTGCTTGAGGGGGAGCCGGGACATCAGGATGCAATAGTCCGCACGGAATACTCGGTGAATACGATTGTTTCCAGCGGGATTGAGGTGGAAAAACTGGGTTATGCCATTGCTAACTGGAACCGTGCACAGGCACAGAATAAAATGACACAGCTTTTGAGCCAGAATGGCAATAAAATAGAGTTAGTGATCGCAAACAATGACGATATGGCAGTGGGGGCGATCGATGCATTGAAGGCCTCAGACCTAAGCCGGGAGGAATGGCCGGTGGTGGTCGGAATTGACGGCACCAATGTTGGACTTGAGGCAGTGAAGAATGGCGAGATGGTCGGTACCGTCTATAATGACAAAGAAGGACAGGCAAAGGGAATGTTGGAACTTTCTTTTGCACTTGCCACGGGCGGAAATCTGGAGGATCTGAATCTGGAGGATGGAAAATACATAAGAATGCCTTATGCAAAAGTCGGACCGGATGATGTGGATGAATATTTGAACAGATAACGTTTCTGGCGGACAGAAAATGAATGGGAGCAAGGATTTGAAGACAATCATTTATTTTAAAGGTGTCTATGACACACTGGATTTATTTACAGATCATCTGATCGGGGCGTTTGAAGCGATGGGATATGGAACATTTGTGTATCACACCGCAAATGAGGAAGTGAGCAAAAAGCTGCTGCTGCGCCTGCTGGGTGAATCACAGGAATTTGCAGCAGTGACATTTAATAACCTCGGGTATAATCTTTCTTTTGAACAGCCTGAAGCAGCGGAGGTTGAAGAGGGAAAACCGGAAGAATATAATATATGGGATTATTTTCATATCCCATATATTGACATTCTCATGGATCATCCATTTCATTATGAAAAACCGCTTTGCAATATGCCAAAAACTGCGGTAATCCTGTGCACAGACCGCAATCATGTGAAGTATGTCCGGCGTTTTTTCAAAAATATCCGTCAGACAGATTTCCTTCCACATGCAGGTGTGGAATTAGGGCATAAGCACAAGCCTTTGCAGGAACGGAAGATAGATGTGCTTTATGCAGGAGCACTTCCGGTTTACACGGTCGCAAAGATGATCCCGGATCTTCATTCCATCCCGGAAGTTGACGGTGAGGAGATGATGCGGTCGGTGCTGGGAGAACTGGTACAGCACCCGGAACAGACGACGGAACAGGCGATAGAAGCATATGTGAAAACTGTGCGTGGAGACATATCTGACGGGCGTTTGCAGGAGATTATTGTAAAAATGAGATTTCTGGATTCCTATGCGACTTCTTTTTTCCGGGAGCAGGCGGTGCGTATCCTTGTGGAGAGTGGTATTCATGTGACTGCATATGGGGTTGGCTGGGATCAGTGTGAATGGAGCGATAATCCGTATCTGACGTATGGAGGGAAAGTGCCTGCACCACAGATCCTGCCGCTGATGAACGATTCCAAGATCGTATTAAATACGATGACCTGGTTTAAAGCAGGTGCGCACGACCGTATTTTTAATGGTATGCTTGCAGGCGCGGCGGTGGTGACTGATGAATCCACTTACCTGCGCAGAACATTTACGGATGGAAAAGAACTTGTGATGTTTTCCTTAAAGGAACTGCAGACACTGCCGGAACGGGTATTCGATTTATTCGGCCACATTTCCCACATGCAGGAGATCGCAGACTGTGGATATCACGCTGCAAAAGAGGAACATACGTGGAAAAACAGGGCGGAGTATATCAGGGAGTGTTATTTGGACGAATAGAACATCAAGATACTTTCACAGGGAATTTTGGAGAGCGGTTTCGCCGGAGCATGGAAAAATGGAGGAGCGGAGACGAATGCACATTTTAATGTATCGTTGGAAGGCATACAATTACCGGGATATTGAACAGACATTCCGCCTGTTGGGGCATACGGTGGATAATATAGAGCAGGAACTTGGAAATTATGACATTGATCCTGATTTTGAGGCGGAAATTGAGGCGCTGATGGAAAAGAAACATTATGATATGGTGTTTACGGTCAATTATTTTGCGCTGATCTCAAATACCTGTCAGAAAATGGGTGTGAAATATGTGTCATGGACGTGTGACAATCCACTGATCAGCATGTATCATGTCTCTGTTTTTAACGACTGCAACTACATTTTTACATTTGATAAAACAAACTATCTGGAATTTAAAGAGATGGGAGTCAAACATATCTGGTATCTTCCACTTGCAGTGGATGTTGACCGGATCGACATGATTTTACAGAAGTCAGAGGACAGTATAAAATACAGCGGTGACATTGCATTCGTGGGAAGTCTTTATGAGAGAAATTCCTACGACAGAATCAAGCCTACGCTGCCGGAATATCTGAGAGGCTACTTTGATGCGGTGATGGAAGCACAGCTTAACATCAGTGGTGCAAATATCGTGGAACCAATGCTCACAACGGATATTTTAGAACAACTGCAACAGCATTTTTCACTGGAAAAGTCGGAGGGCTCTTTCTCAGACCTCGGATTGATCTTCCAGACAACGGTACTTGGGTTTAAAATCGCAGAGATTGAGAGACGGCGTGCGCTGATCGAACTGTCAAAACATTTCCATGTGAATGTGTACAGTAACAGCAATGTCTCGGATCTTGTGAGAGTGCAGTACTGCGGCTCTGTCGATTATTGGAGCGAGATGCCAAAAGTGTTCCATGAGTCGAAAATCAACCTGAACTTCACGATCCCCAATATTAAAAGCGGGATTCCGCTCCGCATGTGGGATGTACTGGGGGCAGGAGGATTTCTGATGACAAATTATCAGGCGGAGATCCCTCTTTATTTTAAGGAAGGGGAAGACCTAGTATGCTTTGATGGTGTGGAAGATCTGGCAGAGAAAGCGGGCTATTATCTGGAACATGAGAAGGAGCGGAGAGAGATTGCCCGTAACGGCTATGAGAAAGTAAAACAACATCATTCTTATGTAAACCGCATAGAGGCGATTTTAGAGACGATCGCATAAAAAAAGACTGTTGCATGAAAGCTGATTCATGTGACAGTCTTTTTAACAATAGCGGTCTAACATCATTCCGGAGTAGATCGAAGTGATATATGGTGTCGCAAAATTATGTCCCGGGTTCTTGTAGGCCACAATAATTTTGTTCACGTAATTCATCGGGTCAATAGACGCCTCTGCTGCTTTACTGTTTAATGTGTCCTTAAATTGATTCAGGATCGAAAAATTATCCTGCGCATCTTCTGCGGTTGCAGCATCGTACAGAAGACTGCGGTCAATATGCAGATAATTGTCGGCGTCTAATTCCAATCCCATTGCTTCTAATTCATTGCGGTAGTCTTTTGCAACACTGCTCATGTCAGAGACGAGCTTATTAGGGCGCTGGGCGTCGGAATATGAATGACCGATCTTGATCACTTCATTATAAGCATTGGCGAGTCTGCTGACATTGTCAGCAACGGCATCGGCATCTGTCTTGAAATTGATCGTTGCCTCTGAGCCATCCTTGCTGATTCCGTTTAATGTCAGATTAAACTGGTTATTTACCATAAAAGAATTTGAGTAGGAGGAATGTTCTTTCCCATTTAAAACAAAAGAAGAATTCCCAGCTTCCTGCGCAATCTGATTGATTCCCAGAAGCTTTATGGCGTGCATGGAAGAGGGACTGGCATCCGGCAGGATCTGGAACAGATAGTCTTCATCATCTGCAATGCCGGTCTGGCTGGAGGAGAGCACAAGTGCATTTTCTCCTTTGCCGTTCTGAACCATGGAGGCATTGATGCCGATTTTCGAGTGGTTGATCAACTGCATCAGTTTTTGCTGGACATCAGCATTGGAATCCTTACGGTCGACAGAAAACTGAAATTCGTAAGAATTCGTATTTGTGTTCAGGTCAAAGGAATAAATGCCGGGTGTAAACTGATAACGATCCGGCTGAAGGTAATTTCCCTGATTGATCTGTTCTGTTGCCAACTGCTTTACTGCTATATGAAAGGAAGTTGTATCCGGAGTGTCGTCGTTTCCAATGTATTCTGCGGTTACGACATCTTCATCCGATGACTGGGCAATCTTTTTGGAAAAAGCTTTTTCAATGCCCTGGTCGCTGCTTGAAAGTGAAGCTGCGATATGCTGGATGTCTCCGACACTTTCCTTGATATCAATCGCATATTTTTTCGCTTCCCCAAGGTTTTTGATTTTGTACAGAGGGGATTCTTTATTTGTTTTTACAATTTTATTATAGGTGTCACGCAACTGGCTTTTCTTGTGCGTGTCATAGCGCGATACAGTCGAATTGCCATAGGTACTCAGATAGTACTGGTAGGCGCTGTCAATGGCTGCCATAGATGTTCCCCTCCTTTCTTCCTTGAAATCATAATGCAGTACTGTCTTAATATAATAAGAAGTAGTTCGTTATGCGGGGATGAAAATCCGTTTCATTAGATTACAGAATATATATCGGTAGTTCTATAAAAAATATTTATCTTTTTTTACATTATTATAGGAAATGTGGAAAAAAGCAAGAAAAAAACAAAAAAATTTGTTGACGACCAATATTCTGTGTGCTATATTAGTCTAGCGATGGAAGTAGGTCTTTTTTTTATGCCTTTTTTTAGGTCGGACTTATTTTCGACTAAAAGGTGTAGAAAAACACAAAGAATTTAATGGAGGTGGAAGTTGTGCGCACGAAAATAACACTGGCATGTACAGAATGCAAGAATCGTAATTACAACACGACAAAAGACAAGAAAGCTCATCCAGACAGAATGGAAACCAAAAAGTATTGTAGATTCTGTAAGACTCATACATTACACAAGGAAACCAAATAGTTTAGCTGGGTGAAGGAGTGAGAAAATGGGAGAAACCGAGAAATTAGTAAAAGCTCCGGAAAATGGTCAGCACATGAGCCTGCTGGCGAAACTGTCGAGCTGGTTTACCGGTCTCAAGGCTGAATTCAACAAGATTATTTGGCCAGACAAACAATCACTTGCAAGACAGACAGGAGCCGTTGTTGCGACGTCTGTTGTTTTAGGTCTTGTCATCGCCCTTCTGGATTTTTTGATCCAGTATGGCGTTGATTTCCTTGTAGGTTTAAGTTTTTAATTGGAGGCAAAGGTAATTATGGCAGAAGCACACTGGTATGTAGTTCATACCTACTCAGGATATGAGAATAAGGTAAAAGCCAATATCGACAAGACAATCGAAAACAGACATCTGGAAGATCAGATCTTAGAGGTCCGTGTTCCGATGCAGGACGTTGTTGAGTTGAAGAATGGCGCAAATAAAACCGTATCAAAGAAGATGTTTCCGGGATACGTACTTATCAATATGGTTATGAATGATGACACCTGGTATGTTGTCAGAAATACCCGTGGTGTTACCGGATTCGTTGGTCCGGGAAGCAAGCCGGTACCGCTTACCGATATGGAAATGAAACCATTAGGTATCAAGACTGAGAACGTTGAGGTTGATTTTGCAGAGGGTGACACAGTGACTGTTATCGGCGGTGTCTGGAAGGATACTGTTGGTGTGATCCAGTCCATGAACCACAGCAAGCAGATCGTTACCATCAATGTGGAACTTTTTGGTCGCGAAACACCAGTAGAAATAAGTTTCGCAGATATTAAGCTTATGAAATAAGCAGACTTGTATGACAAGTTCAAAATTTATTAAGGAGGCAATTTTCCAATGGCAAAGAAAGTAGAAGGATACATCAAATTGCAGATTCCTGCGGGCAAGGCTACACCTGCTCCTCCAGTTGGACCTGCACTTGGACAGCACGGCGTTAACATCGTTGAATTTACAAAACAGTTCAACGCAAGAACAGCCGATCAGGGAGATTTAATCATTCCTGTAGTTATTACAGTATACGCAGACAGAAGCTTCAGCTTCGTTACAAAGACACCACCTGCTCCTGTATTAATTAAGAAAGCCTGCAACATCAAATCTGGTTCTGCTACACCGAACAAGGCAAAAGTTGCTACACTTTCCAAAGCAAAATTACAGGAAATCGCAGAATTAAAAATGCCAGACTTAAATGCAGCATCTCTTGAGGCAGCTATGAGCATGATCGCAGGAACTGCAAGAAGTATGGGTGTTACTGTAGAAGAATAAGATTTTACAGTACAGGCCGGACGGTTTAACCACACCGGCAGATAGTCACTATGAACGATTATGTGGGAGGGACCTCTCCCGATAATACCACCAGGAGGTTTTTTAGAATGAAAAGAGGAAAGAAATATCAGGACGCTGTTAAAAATTTCGACAAAGCAGCTCAGTACGATGTTGCTGAAGCAATCAGCTTAGTAAAGAAAAACGCAACAGCTAAATTTGATGAGACAATCGAACTTCACATCAGAACAGGTTGTGATGGACGTCATGCAGAACAGCAGATCCGTGGTGCGGTTGTATTACCACACGGAACAGGAAAAACTGTTAAAGTATTAGTATTCGCAAAGGGTACTAAATTAGATGAAGCACAGGCAGCTGGAGCTGACTACGTTGGTGGAGAGGAATTAATTCCAAAGATCCAGAACGAAGGATGGTTAGATTTCGACGTTGTTGTTGCTACACCTGATATGATGGGTGTTGTTGGACGTTTAGGACGTGTATTAGGACCTAAAGGTTTAATGCCAAACCCAAAAGCTGGAACAGTTACTATGGACGTTACAAAAGCTGTTAACGACATCAAAGCTGGTAAGATTGAATACAGATTGGACAAAACAAACATTATCCACGTGCCAGTTGGAAAAGCTTCTTTTACAGAAGAACAGTTAAGCGACAACTTCCAGACCCTTATGGGAGCTATCAACAAAGCTAAGCCTTCAAGCTTAAAAGGTCAGTACATTAAGAGTGCAACAATCACTTCTACAATGGGACCTGGTGTAAAATTAAACGTAGTTAAGATTGCTCAGTAATCAGAATTATTTTTAATTTTTGTTGACAACCCCAATATACAATGTTATAATGCACAAGGCGTTGTGAGAACAGCGTCTTGCATATTGCCGAAGACAGTAGGTGCCTGACAGGCGTAACACTAGACCTACCGAGGAGATCTTATAGATGAATTTCATCTATAGCAGAATCATTTATGATTTTATACCTCTCTGTCTTTGACAGAGAGGTTTTTTAGTGATAAACCTCAACGTCTTTTATGCAGTCATGCAGTGGTTTTTGATCACTGCCCAAAATAATAAAAGGAGGTGCACGATTCGTGGCAAAAGTAGAACTTAAACAGCCTATCGTACAGGAAATTTCTGAAAACATCAAAGATGCACAGTCAGTAGTAGTTGTTGACTACCGTGGACTTACTGTTGCAGAAGATACTCAGTTACGTAAAGCATTAAGAGAAGCTGGTGTTTCTTACAAAGTTTATAAGAATACATTAGTTAACCGTGCTATTGCAGGAACTGAATTCGAAAGCTTAAAAGAGTCTCTTGAAGGACCAAGCGCATTCGCTATTTCTAAAGACGATGCAACAGCTCCAGCAAGAATCTTAGCAAAATTTGCAAAGACAGCTCCAGCTCTTGAAATCAAAGCCGGTGTTGTAGAAGGAACTTTCTACGATGCAAATGGTATGAAAGCTATCGCAAACGTACCATCAAGAGAAGAACTTCTTTCCAAATTACTTGGAAGCTTACAGTCTCCTATCACCAACCTTGCTCGTGTTCTTAACCAGATCGCAGAGAACGGTGGTGCAGTAGCTACAGAAGCTGCTCCGGCAGAAGAAGCAGAAGCTCCAGCTGAGGCTTAATCAGCAAACAGAGATCCTGTCAGACAGGAATGAAATTAAGAATCACCGGTAACAGCCGGTCAATAATTAAATTTTAATGGAGGAAATTAAAATGGCAAAATTAACAACAGCAGAATTTATTGAAGCTATCAAAGAGTTAAGCGTATTAGAATTAAATGATTTAGTAAAAGCTTGTGAAGAAGAATTTGGCGTATCTGCAGCAGCAGGCGTTGTAGTAGCAGCAGCAGGCGGAGAAGCAGCAGCAGCTGAAGAGAAAACAGAGTTCGACGTAGAGTTAACAGAAGTTGGACCAAACAAAGTTAAAGTTATCAAAGTTGTTCGTGAAGCAACAGGATTAGGATTAAAAGAAGCTAAGGACTTAGTTGATGGAGCTCCTAAGATCCTTAAAGAAGCAGCTGACAAAGCTACAGCTGATGATATCAAAGCTAAACTTGAAGCTGAAGGCGCTAAAGTTACTCTTAAATAATTTTATTATTTTTGAAGAATTAGCTATTTTAAAGCCATGGTGTGTGCACCATGGCTTTTTTGCGCACATGCAATTATATGTCGTTTTTTGACATTTGTTGGTAAAAATGATGAATAACCATTGCTTTCACTGAAAAAAGAATGTACAATAGTGATAATACGAAAATAGAAAAGGTGCGAACCACATGAAGAACAAAACGCAGGAAAACGAAAATAAAACGATAATTCCAAAACAGAAAAAACAGCGGTCAGTGAAAAAGGAGAAAAGCGCAGCGACAAAGAAAACTGCTAAAAAAACCAGAAACAGCAGCATGGCAGTCAAACTGGTGGCGATTCTTGTACTGATGGTAGCTGTGACCATGGTATCAAATGTGATCAACTATGAGGCAATGGTGAAGATGAACCATTCGATCAAAGATGTCACAGACAGCAAAGTGCCGGATCTGCAGAATGCTTACAACATACAGTATAGTCTTGAAGCAGTACAGAAGGATTTCTATCGTTATCTTGCGACAACAAAAGGTGAGACAAGCCATACAGAAGCCAGAAATGATTATGCAGCGGATCGGGAGGCTGTGGCTGATCTTGTGCAGCAGATGTATGATGCCACAGAGGGTGACGGACAGAAGCAGATTATGCAGAAAATCTATGATGGTGTGAACAACGTTCTGGAACGTATGGACAATGCCATGGAAAAATACGACGATGGAAAGAGCGGAAAAGTTTCCATCGAAGTCAATGTGATCCGTGTCTGCATGGAAGAGGTGAATGCTTATATTACCGGAATCCAGCAGAAGAGCGTGAATGAGATGGATGAGGCAACAGCTCAGGCACATGCTACCTATCAGGCAGTTTCCAAGGTGTGCGTTGGAATGGCTGCGGTATCTATTCTTGTTGGACTGGCAGGAATTCTTGTTATTCTGATCGGCGTTGTGAAACCAATGCGCGCAGCAACCAGAGATCTCATGAAGATGATCACTGAGATTGATGGGGGAAGTGGTGATCTTACTGCACATCTGAAGGCCAGAGGCAACGATGAGATCGGACAGATGGTACGGGGATTCAATCAGTTTATAGATGTGTTGAGAAATCTGATCGAGAAGATAAAAAAAGGTTCCGGAGAACTCGAACATACAGCGGCGAGTGTTGACAACGGAGTCCGCGCAGCAGGCGATAAGATCACAGGTACATCTGCAACGATGGAACAGCTGGCAGCCAGCATGGAGGAAGTATCCGCAACCGTTATTAATATTACTGAAAATATTGAGAGCATCCGAAAAGACATCACAGTTATGGCAGATAAGACAGGAGAGGGACTTGAACGTGTGGACAGTATCCGCCAGAAGGCAGAGGGTATGAAGGCAGATGCAACTGCAAGCCAGGTGTCTGCAGCCGATATGGTGGCGCGTATTTCAGGAGAACTTTCCACTGCGATTGAACAGAGCAAACAGGTGGAAGAGATCAATAAGCTTACAGATGAGATCTTGTCAATTTCTTCACAGACAAATCTTCTTGCATTGAATGCTTCCATTGAAGCAGCAAGAGCCGGGGAAGCCGGAAAAGGCTTTGCGGTCGTTGCAGATGAGATTCGGAAGCTTGCGGATGAAAGCAGAAATACAGCTAATGGAATTCAGAATATCAGTAAGATGGTAACAGAATCGGTAGAAAACTTAGCTGGAAATGCGGGCAAGATGCTTGATTTTGTAAATCAGGACGTCTTGAATGACTACAAGGGAATGGTTGAATCCGGTGAGACTTACAATGAGGATGCCGTACAGATGAATGAGATGATGCAGGATCTTCAGAGTGTAGCAGAGAATCTCCGCCGGGCTGCAAATGAAATTTCGGAGGCTGCAGATGGCGTATCCAATGCAGTGAACCAGAGCGCAGCGGGCGTGTCTAATGCGGCAGAGTATACTTCTGAACTTGCAGGTCATATGACCGGAATCAACGAATCTGTCGAGAAGAATGTGAACATCGCAGAATCATTGAAGAATGAAGTCGCAGGATTCCAGTGTGAATAAGTGATAGCGACTGCAGCTTTGAAATAATACATAAGACAAAATAGAAATATAAGACACTATATATAGAAGAAACAGATGCACAAAATACTACAAGTAGGTATCTGTTTCTTCTTTTTTATAAATACTAATAAATTTATTAGAAAAAATGAAATTTGTCTTGACGATTTTGCTTGACTTGATATATAATATACGTTGCACTATTGTGGTGCAGTAGGCTTATAGCCATAAGATGTGAGTGTTCACATACCGTATATACAGGCGGTAGATGCAATACAACAGGCAATTTGTTTGTTGAGAATAAAAACGAGAGGTGAAACGTCAATGGAGAAAAACAGAATACGTCCGGTGAAAGCCGGAAAAGGCATGCGTATGAGTTACTCAAGACAGAAAGAGGTATTGGAAATGCCAAACCTTATAGAAGTTCAGAAAGACTCCTATAAGTGGTTTTTGGACGAAGGCTTAAAAGAAGTTTTCGACGATATCTCTCCGATTGCAGATTACAGCGGTCATCTGAGTCTGGAATTTGTAGATTTTACATTATGCGAAGATGATGTAAAGTACACAATCCCTGAGTGCAAAGAAAGAGACGCAACATATGCAGCACCTTTAAAGGTAAAGGTAAGACTTCACAACAAAGAAACTGATGAAATCAACGAGCATGAAATTTTCATGGGCGACCTTCCTTTGATGACTGAAACTGGAACTTTCGTAATCAATGGTGCAGAGCGAGTAATCGTCAGCCAGCTGGTTCGTTCCCCTGGTATCTATTATGGTATCGCTCACGATAAAGTGGGTAAACAATTGTATTCTTGTACTGTAATTCCAAACCGTGGAGCTTGGTTAGAGTATGAAACAGACTCCAATGACGTATTTTACGTTCGTGTAGACAGAACCAGAAAAGTGCCGATCACAGTATTGATCCGTGCACTTGGTGTTGGAAGCAATCAGGAAATCATCGATTTATTTGGTGAGGAACCTAAGATCGTTGCAAGTTTTGGCAAGGATGTTGCTACAAATTACGAAGAAGGACTTCTTGAATTATATAAGAAAATCAGACCAGGCGAGCCGCTTTCAGTCGAAAGTGCGGAGAGCCTTATTAATGCTATGTTCTTTGACCCAAGAAGATATGATCTTGCAAAGGTAGGACGTTATAAGTTCAATAAGAAGTTAGCATTAAAGAACCGTATCAACGGACATGTTCTGGCAGAAGATGTTGTTGATGTGACAACTGGTGAGATCATCGCAGAAGCAGGCACAGAAGTAACCCGTTCTTTAGCTGATGATATCCAGAATGCAGCAGTGCCATATGTATGGATCCAGACCGAGACAAGAAATGTAAAAGTTCTTTCTTCTATGATGGTAGATTTAAGACATTACGTTGACTGTGATCCAAAGGAACTTGGAATTACAGAATTAGTTTACTACCCGATTCTTGTACAGTTAATGGAAGAAAATCCGGATGTGGAAGATTTAAAAGAAGCAATTAAGAAAAATGTACATGATCTGATTCCAAAGCATATTACAAAAGATGATATCTTCGCATCCATTAATTATAATATGCATTTAGAGTATGGTATTGGTCATGATGATGATATCGACCATCTGGGCAACAGACGTATCCGCGCAGTTGGTGAATTATTACAGAACCAGTACAGAATCGGACTTTCCAGATTAGAGAGAGTTGTCCGTGAAAGAATGACGACACTTGATCTGGATGGTATTTCTCCACAGAGTTTAATTAACATCAAACCGGTAACTGCAGCAGTGAAAGAGTTCTTCGGTTCTTCCCAGCTGTCTCAGTTCATGGATCAGAACAACCCTCTTGGTGAGCTGACTCACAAGAGACGTTTATCTGCATTGGGACCTGGTGGTTTGTCCAGAGACCGTGCCGGATTCGAGGTTCGAGACGTTCATTATTCTCACTATGGACGTATGTGTCCAATTGAGACGCCTGAAGGTCCTAACATCGGTCTGATCAACTCACTGGCAAGTTATGCGCGTATTAATGAGTATGGTTTCATTGAAGCTCCATACCGTAAGATTGATAAATCAGATCCAAAGAATCCTCGTGTCACAGATGAAGTAGTCTACATGACAGCGGATGAAGAGGATAATTACCATGTAGCACAGGCGAACGAGGCACTTGATGCAGAGGGACATTTTGTTCGTAATTCTGTATCTGGTCGTTATCTGGATGAGACACAGGAATATGAGAAGACCATGTTTGATTACATGGACGTATCTCCTAAGATGGTATTCTCTGTTGCGACTGCATTAATTCCGTTCTTACAGAACGATGATGCGAACCGTGCGCTGATGGGATCAAACATGCAGCGTCAGGCAGTACCTCTTCTTACAACAGAAGCTCCTGTTGTTGGTACAGGTATGGAGACAAAAGCGGCCGTTGACTCAGGTGTCTGCGTTGTTGCAAAAAAAGCAGGTACAATTGAAAGCTCTGAGTCCAATCAGATCATTGTAAAAAATGATGATGGAACAAGAGATGTATACAAACTTACAAAGTTTTCAAGAAGTAACCAGTCAAACTGCTACAATCAGAGACCAATCGTATTCAAGGGTGACCATGTAGAGGTTGGTGAGGTTATCGCAGACGGACCATCTACTTCTAACGGAGAACTTGGACTTGGTAAGAACCCATTGATCGGATTTATGACCTGGGAAGGTTATAACTACGAGGATGCTGTTCTTTTAAGTGAGAGACTTGTACAGGATGATGTTTATACATCCATCCATATTGAAGAATATGAAGCAGAAGCACGTGACACCAAATTAGGACCGGAGGAGATTACTCGTGACGTTCCAGGTGTCGGTGATGATGCATTAAAAGACCTTGATGAAAGAGGTATTATCCGTATCGGTGCAGAGGTTCGTGCCGGTGATATTCTGGTCGGAAAAGTAACTCCGAAGGGAGAAACCGAGCTGACCGCAGAGGAGCGTCTGCTCCGTGCCATCTTTGGCGAGAAAGCAAGAGAAGTGATCCTGAGTGCATTCCAGCTTCCTTCTGATATGGAAGATATCGTTCTGAAAGGGCTTGTGTCCCGTAAGAAACAGCTAATTCCAAGCATTGTAACTGTACTTCAACAGATGTAAATAAGAAAATTTCAAAACAGGCTATCCGGAATTTTCTACTTATACGCTGACGGTTTCCGACCGTCTGTCTAAACCGAATGCCTGGGATTTGGCGTCTTTGGATTATTATTTCGGAGAATATGGGGAGAAAAAGCATGAATTGATGATGAAATGGACGGAAGAAAGTTGGGATGACGAATATATCAACAGTCTTTTCGCAGATATATACGGATTCGGAACTTTATCACCGAAAGATCCCAACTACATTGAGTGGCTGGCCGGGTGGTTTGCCGAACAGTTGGAGCAGGAGAATGTAGG
>OGGD01000657.1_pt1 | contig 23125 bp, 21 predicted proteins | sample 1571091 | NCBI WGS metagenome assembly OGGD01 (sample SAMEA2582073, study PRJEB24529) | metagenome | biome: Human gut stool | place: China | collected 2011
AAGTTATCGTAGTCCCGAAGAAGATTGTTAACATTGTTATTTAATACCTACACACAAAATGATTAGTAAACCCACAAAATCCGATGTAATGCGAGAGTTGAGAGATTATATTTTCATCACTCTCGGACTGATAAGTTATGCATTAGGCTGGACAGCTTTTCTGATTCCTTATCAGATCACTACAGGTGGAACAACCGGTATCGGTGCCATCATCTATTATGCAACAGGTTTCCCCATTCAATGGTCCTACTTCATCATCAACGCTGTCCTGATGACATTTGCTATTAAGATACTCGGTCCAAAATTCAGTATAAAGACGACATACGCCATCTTTATGCTCACTTTCTTCCTATGGTTCTTCCAACTGATCATTGTGGACGATAAAGGAGCTCCGCTTCAGTTGGTAGGAGAAGGGCAGGACTTTATGGCTTGCATCATCGGAGCCATCATGTGTGGTCTCGGATTAGGGGTGGTATTTAATAATAACGGCAGCACGGGTGGTACCGATATCATTGCAGCCATTGTTAATAAATATAAGGACGTTACTCTCGGACGAATGATCATGTTCTGTGATATCATTATCATCAGTTCATGCTATTTCATCTTTAACGACTGGCGCAGAGTGATATTCGGTTTCGTTACCTTGTTTATCATCGGTTTCGTTCTGGACTATGTAGTCAACAGCGCCCGTCAATCGGTACAGTTCTTTATCTTTTCGAAAGATTATGCAAAGATTGCCGACCGCATTACGAAAGAAACCCATCGGGGAGTAACCGTACTTGACGGATTGGGCTGGTACAGCCAGAATAATGTAAAAGTATTAGTTGTACTTGCCTACAAACGTCAGTCACTCGATATTTTCCGTTTGGTGAAAGATATCGATCCGAATGCTTTTATCTCGCAGAGTTCGGTAATCGGTGTATATGGTGAAGGATTCGACCGCCTGAAAATAAAATAAACTGCATACAATGAAACGTAAACTTGTTTTCGCAACCAATAATGCACATAAGCTGGAAGAAGTATCTGCTATCTTAGGGGATAAAGTCGAGCTACTCAGCCTGAATGACATCAATTGTCATACAGATATTCCGGAGACAGCAGAGACTCTTGAAGGCAATGCATACCTCAAATCATCTTTTATTTACCGGAACTACGGATTAAACTGCTTTGCCGATGACACGGGACTGGAAGTTGAATCACTGGGAGGTGCTCCGGGTGTCTATTCGGCCCGTTATGCCGGTGGAGAAGGCACCTCCGGCAGCTATATGACGGATAACCTGTATATGGAATGTGCTTATTACCCGGAGAGTAAAAAACTGGTAGTCATCAACAACAGTGACACCGAGCAGACCACCACTATCCCAACGGAAGCGGGCGCATGTACGGTAACCATTGCACCTTACGACACTACCTTTGTAGAAATCAGATAACCAACGATAACGATCAGGGCGGAAATCCTGTGTTCGTTTTCTGAGGGAGCAGAACGCAAAGGAGGCAGAGAATGCATAACGAAAAAGAAAGACCTACGGAATATTTCCCGGACGGAACTCCCATAGATGACTGGTTTTATGATATAGGGATGCCGGAGCTTGAGGAACTGGGCAGACCCTATGTCCTCACAGAGTACGGGATCTGGGACGACGGAAAAGTTTATACCAAAGAGATCCAGAAGGTGATCGACCTGGCGGCAGAAGAGGGCGGTGGTGTCCTGGTGGTGCCGCCGGGAACCTATCTGACGGGAGCACTTTATTTCAAACAGGGAGTGAATCTCTATGTTTCCGCCGGTGCGACGTTAAAGGGCAGCGATGATATCTCGGATTATGATCTGGCCGAGACCCGGATCGAGGGAGAGACCTGCCTGTATTTTACGGCACTGATCAATGCGGACGGTCTGAATGGATTTACCATGTGCGGACCGGGCACTATTGACGGTAACGGACTTAAGACCTGGAAAGCCTGCTGGCTGCGCTGGAAATGGAGTAACGGCACCAACAAGGATGGTCAGAGACCCCGGCTGGTCTATCTGTCCAACTGCAGAAATGTGCGGATCGCCGGTCTGAATTTACAGAATTCCCATTTCTGGACCACACATATTTATAAATGTGACCATGTAAAATACTTGAACTGCCATATTTATTCCCCGGCAGGTCCTGTTGCGGCACCCAGTACGGATGCCATTGATATCGATGCGTGTACGGATGTGTTGGTGAAAGGCTGTTATATGGAAGTCAATGACGACTCTGTGGTGCTGAAGGGCGGTAAGGGCCCCTGGGCGGACAGCCAGCCGGAGAACGGCTCCAATGAGCGGATTCTGGTGGAGGATTGTGTCTATGGCTTCTGCCATGGGTGTCTCACCTGTGGTTCGGAATCAGTACATAACCGCAATATCATCATGCGCAGGATTCAGATCAAGGGGGCAGCGAGACTGTTGTGGCTGAAAATGCGGCCGGACACCCCGCAGCACTATGAATATATCACGGTGGAGCAGATCGAAGGCCGGGTAAAGGAGTTCCTCAAGATTTATCCCTGGACCCAGTATTATGATCTGAAGGATCGGAAGGACAGGCCGCTGTCTTATGCAGATCACATCACGATGAAGGACTGTGACTGCATCTGTGATACCTTTTTTGATGTGATGCCGGATGAGAGCCAGTATCTGCTTTCCGATTTTACCCTGCAGGATCTGCGGATCAGGGCAAGAGTGGATAACTTTTCGGAAGACAAGTTAAGAAGTGTAGTATATGAGAATGTACAGGTGGAAGAAAGTACGGAGCCTGCGGAGAGCTGGCATGAAGTGAAAGGCTTCCAATAATGAACGCTCTGCAGGAATCGCACTGCGACGGAACGGCGTAATGCCGCAACAGTGGTAGGAAACGGATGCCTGCCACAGAAAGGATCAATATGGCAAAGGTTTATATTAACGAAAAGAACAAAAAGGGACATATCAATCCGGAACTTTACGGCAATTTCTCTGAGCATCTGGGCAGATGCATCTATGAAGGACTGTATGTAGGTGAGAATTCCGAGATCCCCAATACCAATGGTATGCGTAACGATGTGGTGGCAGCCCTGAAGGAGATGAAGCTTCCGGTACTGCGCTGGCCCGGTGGGTGCTTCGCGGACGAATACCACTGGAAAGACGGTATCGGACCGAAGGAGAACCGCAAGAAAATGATCAACACTCATTGGGGTGGTGTGACCGAGGACAACAGCTTCGGTACCCATGAGTTCTTCGAACTGTGTGAACAGATCGGTTGTAAGACCTACATCAATGGCAATGTGGGAAGCGGTACCGTACAGGAGATGTCCGAGTGGGTGGAGTACATGACCTTTGACGGGGTATCTCCTATGGCAGACCTGCGTAGAAAAAACGGCAGAGAGAAAGCATGGAAGGTGGATTACTTCGGTGTTGGTAACGAAAACTGGGGATGCGGCGGCAATATGACTCCATCCTACTATGGCAATCTGTACCGCAGATACCAGACCTATGTGAGAAATTATGATCAGAAGCACCCAATTTTCAAAGTCTGTTGCGGCCCCAATGCGGGAGATACGTATTGGACTGAAAATGTGCTGAAGACCTGTTTTGAAAATGCACCGGAATGGATGCATGGCTTTATGGACGGACTTTCCCTGCATTACTATACACTGCCGGAGGATGACTGGTCTCACAAGGGAAGTGCACTGGACTTCGACGATGCAGCATGGTACAAGACTCTGGCCAAAGCATTTAAACTGGACGAACTGATCAATAAGCATTCTACGATCATGGACAAATACGATCCAGAGAAGAAGATCGGCCTGATCTGTGACGAGTGGGGTACCTGGTATGATGTGGAACCCGGCACCAATCCCGGATTTTTATATCAACAGAGTACCATGCGTGATGCACTGGTGGCCGGACTGTCTTTAAATATTTTCAACAAGCACTGTGACCGTGTGAAGATGGCGAACATCGCACAGCTTATCAACGTACTGCAGGCAGTGATCCTGACCGAGGGACCGAAGATGCTGCGTACCCCGACTTACCATGTATTCCATATGTACAAATACCATCAGGATGCGGATCTGGTGGAAAGCTATATCGATGGTGTGGAACAGATCGGTGAAGATGAAAAGTTCAAGGTTCCCAATTTACAGGAATCCGCTTCCGTGGATAAGGACGGTGTTGTGACCATCACCCTGAACAACCTGTCCATTGATAAGGCAGAAGAGGTGGAGATCGCTTTCGCAGAGTGTGATCCAAAGCACGTGACCGCTGCGATACTAACCAATGATATGCATGCTTACAACACCTTTGAGGATCCCGATAAGGTACACGAAGAAGTATTTACGGAGTATAAGATCGCAGATGGCAGGATCACCTTTACCATGCCGGCATGCAGTGTTGTTATGTTCCGGATAAAATAAGCGATAAGAACAGTTATGGAAGAAGAACAAATAAGAGAAACAATAAAATATCCCTGTCGGAAATGTCTGTTGCGGGAAATGGACAAGAATGCCTATATGGAGAATCTGTATGCCTACATAGACAGGATCGAAGAGGATAGTAAAGCAGATAAGGCGGTCTATGAAGACCGCCTTGCTGTATGTAAGGAATGCAAATATCTGAATGAGGGCCTGTGCGGTGCCTGTGGCTGCTTTGTGGAACTGAGGGCTGTAATCGCCGTCAACCGGTGTCCTTATGAGAAGTGGTAACTTCTAAGATCAAAGGGTTACCTTCTCAGGAACATATTTTTTCAGGGCTGCAGCCACGGCTCCCACACCAGAGCTTAATTCTGCAAAATACTGTTTTACCAGAGTATCCATGCCGATGGCGTGGAGGTTCACACCGAATATTTTCTCATTGGCAAGTAATGCGTCCAGCTTTGACAGATCCTTGGGAGCGGAACTCAGTTCGTAGTCTGCAACGTACTGACGGGCTTCCTCTAACAGGGGGTCGGAGCTGGGCGTAAATTCTCTGCCCTCATCATCGATTCCCATGAGATACCGGAGCCATCCGGCATAGACCAGAGGAATCAGCTTCAGGTCTTCCGTATGCAGGTCTGGAGAAGCTTCGTAAGCTTTGATGGTCTCACCGAAGCGGATGGAAAGCTTCTGGGAGGTATCGGTAGCGATTCTCTGGGGAGAATCCGGCAGGAAGGGATTGGGGATCCTCACATTCACCACTTCGTCAATGAATTTCTTCGGATCCAGGATGCCGGGATTTACCACTACGGGAAGTCCTTCTTTGTAACCGATGACTTCCACCATATTTTTCAATAACGGGTTCTTCATCTCTTCGGAGATCAGGGTATATCCCAGAAGGCAGCCATAGATGGCCAGTGCGGTGTGCAGAGGATTCAGGCAGGTACATACCTTCATTTTCTCCACTTTGTCTACGGTCGCTCTGTCGGTGAAGATGATGCCGCCTTTGTCCAGTGCGGGCTTACCGTTCGGAAAAGCATCTTCAATGACCAGGTATTCGCATTCTTCCGCATTGACAAAGGGAGCGATATAGGTGTTTTTGGAAGTAACTACGGCATCCAGACCGCCGATATGATCCTCGGCCAGCATAGCTTCTACTTTGGCATCAGGTCTGGGGGTGATCTTGTCGATCATGCTCCAGGGGAAGGAGACTTTCGTCTGGTCATTGACGTAGCCTAAGAAGCCGGCTTCCACCAGTCCGTTGTCGGTCCATGCCTTGGCGAACGCATTGACAGCGGCATATAATTTGTCACCGTTATGGGAGCAGTTGTCCATGCTGACCATGGCAATGGGGAGCGCTCCGTGAGTGTATCTGGTATAAAGCAGGGAGACTACCTTGCCCAGGTAGCTTTCGGGGGCTTCGGGACCTTTTTCGAAGTCAGCGGCTACTGCGGGGAAGAATTCTCCTTTGGCATTGGCGGTAGCATAGCCTTTTTCAGTGATGGTAAAGCTGGCCATCTGGAGAGAAGGATTTTTAAAAATCTCCCGGAGACGTGCGTATTCTGCTTCGTTTTTACTGTCCAGGATCAGAGACTCCATGATGCTGCCTACGATGGTCTTTTCCACGGTGTTGTCGGCCTTTAAGGTGGCGAGAATGCTTAAATTGTCGTGTGGACGGTAGCTTTTTTCAATGATCTCGTAGTCATAGCCTTCCGCTGCGATGAGACCGGTATCCAGAACGCCGCTGTTTAACAGATTCTGTGCTACGTTGGCCTGAAAGGCACGGAAGATATTGCCGGCACCGAAGTGGATCCAGTGGGGATGTTCCACGGTGTTTTTATGAACGGTATCATAATCGAATTCCGGCAGATGATAACCGGCAGCGAGAAATGCGTCCCGGTCGTCATGAAGACTTTTTAAGGTAAGTTCCATAATGGTTTCCTCCAAACTGATTTGTGAGTTTTCAGGTGTGATGGTTATTTCTGCTTATGGGACTTCTCGATAGCTTCCCACAGACCGTTTAAATAGGTGGCACCTAAAGCTCTGTCGTACAGTCCGTATCCGGGCATGGCCACTTCATCCCAGATCATACGTCCGTGATCGGGACGGATGGGACCGTCAAAACCAATATCATAAAGAGCCAGCATGATCTCGTACATATCGAAGGTTCCATCGCTGGACAGATGTGCAGCCTCCTCGAAATCAGTAGGAGAGTTGAACTTCAGGTTTCTGACATGGGCGAAATGAATGCGGCCTTTCAGGGAGCGGATCATATCCGGCAGATCATTTTCCAGGTTGGTGCCGTAGGAACCGGAACAAAAGGTAACGCCATTGTGAGGGTTATCCACCATCTTCATCATACGCAGGATATTCTGCTTGTTGATGATGATACGGGGCAGTCCGAAAACACTCCACGCAGGATCGTCAGGGTGGATCGCCATGTTAATGTCATATTTATCACAGGTGGGCATGATACGCTCCAGAAAATATTTCAGGTTGGCAAAAAGCTTTTCGTCATCCACATCTTTGTACATTTCGAACAGTTCTTTGACATGAGCCATACGCTCAGGCTCCCAGCCGGGCATTACAGTGCCGTTCATATCGCCGGCAATGGATTCGAACATTTTGGCCGGATCAATAGCGTCTACAGCAGCCTGATTGTAAGCAAGGACTGTAGAACCGTCGGGACGCATTCTGGCAAGTTCGGTGCGTGTCCAGTCAAAGACCGGCATGAAATTGTAGCATACCATATGGATGCCTGCCTGACCGAGTCGTTCCAGGGTAGTGATATAATTCTCTATATATTGCTCACGGTCGGGAGAACCGATCTTGATGGCATCGTGAATGTTGACACTCTCGATACCGGCCAGTTGTAAGCCGGCAGCTTCAATCTCAGTCTTTAGGGCCAGGATGTCATCCATTTCCCAGACTTCTCCGGGAGCGGTGCCGTAGAGAGTGGAGATGACTCCGGTGACACCGGGAATCTGACGGATCTGTTTTAAGGTAACCGTGTCGTACTTGCTGCCATACCAGCGTAATGTCATTTGCATGAAATAACCCTCCTTGTAATTAGTGATTGTTTTTCTCTTGTTTTGTTAGTTACAGAATAGCAGAGATACAAATGCATGAAAAGTATATAAATTGCTTGAAAACATGCAAAAATTGCTCTATAGTGGGAGATGTAAGAAATCGTCTGCGGAATGGAGAGTAATATGGGAAGAGATATTTATACCGGAACCGCCATACAAACCCAAAAAAAATTAAAATACCGTGATGCAGCCGATGAACGGCAATATATGCTCAGTGAGGACTATGAGGTCTATGAGAAAATCGGGGAACCGGTCGGTGCGGTGGCGTTTCATTACCATGATTTTTATGAACTGATCTATATTATGGATGGGGAATTCTCTTCCCTGATCGAGGATCGGGCTGTCCGCATGCGCAAAGGAGATTTCCTCCTGATCGATAAAAATGTTATGCATAAATATCATCCGACGGAGAGAAAAATGGATTCTTCCCGCCGGATCATCCTGTGGATCAGCGATCAGATGCTGAAAGAACTGGCAGAGGGAGAAAACTTTCTTGCGGAATGTTTCAGGGGAGAGAGCCCGAAGCTGTATCATTTTCCCATCTATTATGAAGAAATATTGCGTGGATTTTTACTGAAGCTTGCCATGTCTGAGATCCTGGAAGGCGCGGATGCACAGAATGCGGGACTGCGTAAAGTCATGGACAGGGGGTATTTAAGCCTGTTTTTCGGCTATCTGAATGTCTTGTGCAAGAGAGAGGAATATTTGTCCACCACACAGGAGATCGTGGATCATCCGCTGGTCGAACAGGTAACGGTGTATATTGAGACCCATATCAGCGAAGAGATCACCGTGGAGGATGTGGCGGCGGCCGTGCACATGAGCAAATATTATTTTCTGCGGAAATTCAAGGAGATCACCGGAATGACGGTGCACAACTTTATTGTGAACAAGCGGATTATTTCCGCCTGCCGGGCCATGACGGAAGGGAAGAGCATTACCGAGAGCTGGCAGCAGACCGGTTTTGCCGATTACTCTTCTTTCCTGCGGAATTTCCGGAAAATCTATGGCATTTCTCCCAGAGAATACCGGGAGAATAACCGCGGCTTGATTATTTCCCAGTAAAGAGGTAAGATATCAAAGGCATTAAAAACAAGAATGAATGATTTATCAGTTACAGGAGAAAAAAGAAATGAGTGAAAATAAAGCAACAAAGATTCAAAATGGTTATTATACCGGAGAGAGACCCCTGTTCCATGAGGAACATTCACAGATCGAAGATACGATCTTCGGAGAGGGAGAGTCCCCGTTAAAGGAGAGCAGTGATATTCAGCTGAAGAACAGTATGTTCCAGTGGAAATATCCTCTGTGGTACAGTAAGGATATCGTGGCAGAGGACTGTACCTGGGCGGAGATGGCGAGAGCCGGTGTGTGGTATACGGACAATCTGCAGGTGAAAAATGCCCTGATCGAAGCTCCGAAGAATTTCCGCAGATGTAAGGATCTGACACTGGAACATGTATTTCTGCCTCACGCGGAAGAGACGTTGTGGCATTGTCAGAAAGTCACGATGAACGGGGTCAGTGCAAAGGGAGATTATTTTGCAATGAATTGCAGCGATATGCAGATCTCGGATTTTGAGCTGGCGGGAAATTATTCCTTTGACGGTGTAAAAAACGTAGAGATTCATCATGCGAAGATGTTGTCCAAGGACGCATTCTGGAATTCTGAGAATGTGACAGTGTATGATTCCTTTATCTCCGGGGAATATCTGGGATGGAATGCGAAGAATCTGACCCTGATCAACTGCACCATAGAGAGTCTGCAGGGCATGTGCTATATCGAAAATCTGGTTATGAAGAACTGTAAGCTGTTAAATACGACACTGGCGTTTGAATATTCCACAATTGATGCGGAGATTACCAGTGGCATCACCAGCGTACTGAATCCTGCTTCCGGTATCCTGCGGGCGGAAGGAATCGATACCCTGATCCTGGATCCGACGAAGATCGATCCGACGAAGACACAGATCATCTGTGACAACATTGCACACAGACTGGATAAGGCACCGGAGCAAAACTGAGAGGAATAAGGATATGAGTAGTATTTTTGACAAAGAGACCAACCGTCGGGGTACCGGCAGCATGAAATGGAACGTGGGTGCGGATGAATTACCGATGTGGGTAGCTGATATGGATTTTGAGACGGCTCCTGCGGTGACGAAAGCTATCATGAACCGGGCAGCCCAGGGAATCTACGGTTATACGGAGATCTCAGAGGAGTGGTATCAGGCTTACCGGGAGTGGTGGCAGGACAGACATCATTTTCAGGTGGAAAAAGAATGGCTGATCTTCTGTACCGGTGCGGTTCCCGCAATTTCCAGTATCGTGCGGAAGATGACTACCGTAGCGGAGAAAATCGTGGTCATGACGCCCTGCTATAATATCTTTTTTAATTCCATCGTGAATAACGGACGGAACGTTCTGGAGAGCAGACTGCATTACGAAGCGGGAAAATACAGCATTGATTATGAGGATCTGGAACAGAAACTGGCAGATCCCCAGACAAGTATGCTGATCCTATGCAATCCTCACAATCCGGTGGGGAGGATCTGGGACCGGGAGACCCTAGAGAGAATCGGGGAGTTGTGCTTTCAGCATCATGTTCTGGTGCTGTCGGATGAGATCCATTGTGATATTACCAGACCGGGGACAGAATATATTCCTTTTGCATCGGTGTCGGAGCATTGTAAGTATAACAGCATCACCTGTGTGGCTCCTACGAAGACCTTTAATCTGGCGGGATTTCAGACGGCAGCAGTGATCGTGCCGGATGAGACATTGAGACACCGGGTGAACCGCGGACTGAATACGGACGAGGTGGCGGAGCCCAATGTATTCGCAGCCATAGCACCTGTTGCAGCCTTTCGTCACGGTGCGGAGTGGCTGGATGAACTGCGGGAATATCTGTGGGAGAACCGTAAGTTTGCAGAAGATTTTATCAGAGAAGAGATTCCGGAGCTCAGGACAGTATCTGCAGATGCCACGTATCTGTTGTGGATCGACTGCAATGCGCTGCCCGGAGATCTGTCGGAGCTTGCGGAGTTCATCCGTAAGGAGAGCGGTCTGTATGTCTGTGACGGCAGAGAGTACGGCAACGGTTATGGATTTTTACGTATGAATCTGGCATGCAGACGGGAATTGTTGAAAGAGGGACTGGAGCGCCTGAAGAGAAGCATTCACAGTTACCGGAAAGGTATCAGCAATGGTATCATATGATAGGCTTTATATTTACAGAAGAGGTGTTTTATGAAGAAGATAGTACATTATATAATGTGTTTTGTCATGGCAGCAGGGATATTTTTCAATACAGGACTGACAAGCCGGGCTGCCGATGGAACGGAATCCGGAAGCAATTTTACCAATCTGATCGTATTTGCGAAATTTTCAGGAGAAGAGGAATTTGTAGATACAGTATATGGTGAAAGCAGTGTGCGTAAAATCACGGATAATTCTTTTAATACGGCAGAATACAGTGTCTCAGATTATTTTGAGACCGTATCAGCAGGAAAATTGTGTATCAATTATGTATATTTGTTTGATAAAGGCGGCTCCATAACGCTGAAGAACTCAAGGGGATATTATGCCGCATATAGTGAGAATAACCAGGAGGGCTATAAGACAGCACAGGAGCGTCAAAGCCGTATGTATGAACTGAAGCTGGACTGGTCGGAGGCAATTAATACGGCCATAGCTTCAGGAGCTGAGATCACAAATTATGATGGAAGTGTCACTTATAACAAGGCAGATTTAGATAAGGATCATGATGGCAAAATAGATGCCATAACATTGATTTATAAAAATACGACCCAAAGTAATATTTCGGTATCACGGGGAGCACCATTATGGAATTACCGGGATTATGCTTATTATGTAAATATTACTACAGAGAACGGTGATTCGTTGGTCAGCGAAGACTATGTACAGTTAACGACCCCTTATCAAAACAGCTCCGGAGAACTGCAAGGATATCTGTATCAGGACAAGAATGGGAACCTTACGACATCTCTGGGAACGGCCATCCATGAGACGGGGCATATCCTGGGATTAAAGGATCTGTATAATACGCAGGATGCACAGCCGGTATATTATATGTCCGTCATGGCAAAGCATCTTTCCCCTGTGCCGCAGTTTATTTCTGTGAAGGAGCAGGAGGCGTTGGGCTGGGCCGATGCGGAGCAGCTTCCTGTGCTGACAGCAGATGGTACCTACAGCCTGTCGGCATCAGGGACACAGAATGCTGGTGCAGTGATCGGATACAAGATGAATATTCCCGCAAAAAACAAGACACTTTACCTGGAATACAGAAATTTCGGAGAGTCTGGCAATAAATATGATTCTCAGGTAAAAGAGTTTTATAAGGCAGATGGCAGCCAGGTGAATGCTTTCAACCTGAAATCGGGACTGGTCTGCTATCTCGCAGAAAGTGACATCCGTTTTCCCAGTAATATTAATTGTGTTGCACCGAGGTGGAACTATGAGGTGCTGGGGGGAGGAAACACAAAAAATGATGCAGCACTGGCCCAAGGGGAGGAAAAGTACATTACGGATAAGGTCTGCATCCGGGTAATGGAAGTCACACCGGATAGACTGACATTTGAGATCAGTGGAATCGGTGAAGAGCATATCCATACCGGAGGGGAGGCAACCTGTGTCTCAAGACCGGTATGTGAAGTGTGCCAACAGGTATATGGAGAAATCAATGCGTCCAATCATAAGCACACGGAACTGCGGGGAGTAAAAGAACCTGACAGCACGCAGGAAGGGTATACCGGTGATCTCTATTGTACAGATTGTCAGCAGCTCATACAGCAGGGGACAGTAATCCCGAAAAAATGTCCCGATATTATTGAAGGACAGGATACTCAGATTGATGGAAATACTACGGAAGCGGCCACATTCCGGTCAAATGCGTTGTTTGATGATTTTATCCGTGTGGAATTAGATGGTGTGGTGCTTCAACAGAATATTGACTATACGGTGGAGCCCGGAAGTATCATTGTGCGTCTGATGCCGGAGCTTTTGCGGACATTAGCAGAAGGCAGACATAGTATCGGCATTGTTTCAGACGGTGGAACAGCGGTGGCCACATTTAACATCAGCAGAGTAGTGACGCCGGAGACAACGCAGCCACCTGAGGCAACGCAGCCACCTGAGGCAACGCAGACACCTGAGGCAACGCAGCCACCTGAGGCAGCGCAGCCACCTGAGGCAACGCAGACACCGGAGACAACGCAGACACCTGAGTCAGTCAGAATCCAGGCGGTAAGTATGGAGCCGACAGCAACACTAAAACCGACAGTAACACCAAAACCGACAGTAACAACAAAACCGACAGTAACACCAAAACCGACAGTAACACCAGAACCGACAGCAACACCAGAACCGAAGGCAACGTCAGAACCGGAGTCTCCCCAGATTCCGGAGGCAACGGTAACTCCGGCAACAGAGTCTGCAACGGCAGATCCGGAACAGGAAGTATCACAGGCAGGCGGACAGGCAATGGAGCAGCAGAGAGCTGGCAAGGCATGGCTGGTGACAGGAGGAATTATCCTGTGTATGGGAATTGCAGCAGGGGGCTTCTGGCTGCAACATCATATTGTGCAGGAAAAGAGAAAAAATGATGAAGGATAAGTGTTTACCGGAAGAAAAGTCATGAGAAAAGTCACAGGCAGTGGGGTGCAGAATTGTTACAAATATGTTATACTACGATGTAACGGTCATAATCCTTTTTGCTCCCGACATTGTACGATAGTTATCGGTATGGAACAAGGGGATGACAAATCATAGAAACATATAGGGATGTTATCATGGAAAATTATCAGGAACAGTATAAACAGGAATTACATCAGCAGGAGATTAATTCCAACCTGCGGACGTTGAAGGGATTTTTATGGATTTTTGTGACAATTCTGATTCTCTGGCTGTTGACTTTAGTGGGAATCTTTATTGTGGATGCCGGAATCTTTACCATGGCAGTGGGGATGTCGGTGGTAATAGGGATCCCGGTTTTATACATATACAAAAAGGTGGATTTGTCAAGGGATTGGGTGAAGTATGTGCTTCTGGCGCTGATCTGTGCAATATCGGCAGTCATGGCGGCATTTTTGTCTTTTCATGCTGTGCTTATCTATGTATTGCCGCTTTTATCAGCGGTGCAGTACCGGGAAAGGATGACACTGTGGGTTACTTATGCCGTGAATGATGTGACTATGACACTGAGTATGCTGGCAGGGTTTTATCATGGAATCTGTGATCTGAATCTTCTGCTTGGCAGTAATCATACCAGAGACTGGTATATGGAGCAGTGGGGGGCAGGAACACTGCAGTTTAGTCTGGAACCTGATCCTGTATTTACCATTTTGTTCTACGGAGCCTTGCCACGGGCAGTGATCCTTCTGGCATTTACCTTTATTTTGCGGTATATCAGCATTACCAGCCACGAGGATGCACAGAGGATTGCCGACCTGACATATCGTAAGGAGACTGATCTGGGAACCCATGTGTATAATAAGAACAAATATGAGGAAATGATTGCTGACTATTATCTGGGGGTTGACAGACTGGCTGCCATTTTCTGGGATGTGAATAATCTGAAATATGTTAACGACCAATATGGACATGCTGCAGGGGATGTGCTGATCCAGACGTTGTCTTCCGTATTATATGAATTATCCACTGACAGGAGGAAGGTTTATCGTGTGGGTGGAGATGAATTCGTCATGCTGATAGAGAATCCGGTAGAAACAGAGATCGAGTCAATGGTAGAGTCTGTCAGTGCTGCATTGCAGGAGAAAAACAGTCAGGGCGAGATGCCGTTCTCCAGTGCTGTGGGCTGGGCAGAAGGCTGTGGTATGGATGTCCGTAAGATCATCAATGAAGCGGATGCAAAGATGTATGAGAATAAGACGCGTGGAAAGGAATGCAGAAAATAGGATGGCAAACTGGGTAAGTGCAGGCTGCGGTGTCATTGCAAATGAGCTGGCGCAGGCTATGGAAAAAAGAGGACAGAAGCTGTATGGTGTCGTGAACCGGACACAGGAGAAGGCAGAGGCTTTTGCGGAAAAATACGGTGTACAGAAGGTGTTTGCAAGCTTTGAAGAGGTATGTGCGGATCCTGCGGTGGATATCGTCTATATATCCACACCTCATAACACTCACATTCACTTTCTGCGGAAAGCGCTGGCAGCCGGCAAGCATGTGCTGTGCGAAAAATCCATTACGCTGAATTCCGAAGAACTGGAAGAGGCAGTGCAGCTGGCGAAGGAGCATGGTGTGGTGCTGGCGGAAGCTATGACTATCTATCATATGCCGATTTATAAGGAGTTGAAAAAACGCATGGATGCCGGAAAATTCGGAGAATTGCGTGTGATACAGATGAATTTCGGAAGTTATAAGGAATACGATATGAAGAACCGGTTCTTCAACCGGAATCTGGCCGGAGGAGCACTGCTGGACATCGGTGTGTATGCCCTTTCCTTTGTCAGAATGTTCTTAAATTCCTGCCCGGATCAGATTACTTCGCAGGTGAAGCTTGCACCTACCGGTGTGGACGAGCAGGCGGGAATACTTCTGATGAACCGGGAGCAGGAGATGGCAACGGTCACATTGTCCCTGCATGCCAAGCAGCCCAAACGGGGCATGATCTCTTTTGACAAGGCTTACGTGGAAATGTATGAGTATCCCAGAGGGCAGAAAGCAGTGATCACGTACACGGAAGACGGACACACCGAGGAAATTGTGGCGGGAGCTACGGCAGACGCACTGGGATACGAGGTGGAGGATATGGAACAGGCCATCGCCGGACATCCGGAATTAATGAAGCTTGAGCTTACCGAGGATGTTATGAAAATGATGACCCGGATCCGAAAAGACTGGGGACTGACTTATCCAGAGGAAGAGCATGCCACGGAAAAAATCTGAGGAGCAGCCCTGATGCAGTTCCTGACAGGCTCCATGATCTCTGTGGCAGCCTTTGTATGGATGAAAAAACACCCGGGAAAGCTGACTTCCGGGTGCTTTATCTTATCTCGCTAAACTTAGAAGAAGTTTTTGCAGCGCATAAGAGTCACCATCCATAACTGTAAAGCGGGCTTTTTTTGGTGGCTCATCTGCGGAACCGGAAGAGGTGGCGGTGTGCAGGTAACAGCAGTCGATCCCCGCAGCTATAGCACCTGCCAGATCACTGGTGCGTTCGTTGCCGGTCATCAGACAGGTGGTGAAATCTAATCCGTAGCGGTCAAACAGGATCTGAAAAAAAGCGGGATCCGGCTTGCAGCACCCCTCGTCAGAGGAGATAAGGATACCGTCGAACAGATCCCAGAGTCCCAGCGAGCGCAGCTCGTATTCGGTGAAGATCCGCTGGGCATTGGACAGGAGGTAGATCCCACAGCCTTTTGCATGGAGCTGCTGCAGTGTGCCGATCGTGGCGGGATAGCATTGTAAAATATTGAGGGATTCGATCCGGAAGAACTGACCGGTAGCGGTCAGAAGAGCCTCTGTGGGTTGGATCCCTTTTTCGACATAAAGAGTTCGAAAAATATCTGCGGCGCAGATCTCCGGACAGGTGTAAGATGAGGGAATCTTGCGGGCAGCCGTTTCCAGCTGGCGATATCTGTTCCTCAGTTCCCTCCCCGTATAGGAAGCACCCTGGAAGGTATAGAACAGCGCAAGCCTTTTCCAGAGGGAAGTTTTATTTTCATTAGTGTGGATGTCTACTAAGGTGCCGTAGAGATCAAAGATAAAATTATGATACATGGAAGACCTCATTTCTTGTGGTGAAAAACCTTATTCCAGGGAAAATCAGGACGGCTCTTTTCTCAAGCGGAGGCAGAGCCGATAGATATAGTATAGCATTTCTTGCATTTTTCAACAATTAAAAATATAATGATACCAGGGTCAAAAGGTCTAAGCCCACATGAGCTTGCTCATAAGTGGGTGAAAGACCTTTTGACTCCGACGGAACTATTCAGAACCATGAAATTATGAAGCTTTTGTACCGCTGGATAAAGAAAACAGGAGCGACCGGCGGTATGCAGGGAGAGTACCGATGATACGAAATACTGGTCCGGGGAAGAGACTTCTGGCAGCAGGGATTGTACTTATACTAGGCATGACCGGCTGTGGAACAGACAATGAATTATCTCTGACAGGGACGGAAGAGACAGGAATAGAAGTAATGGCCACGGTGGATTTCACAGAAGAGGCTGCCACCGGGGAGAATGCACCGGATGTCACGGATGGGGATGCCGCCGCCGGAGATGCAGAGCAGACTACGGCGGACCGCATGGCGGGACGGACGAAGGTAAAGGGCATTTACGTCACCGGCCCGAAGGCTGGCAGTGGCGGAATGGAAGATCTGATCCGCCTGGTGGATGAGACGGAACTGAATGCCATGGTCATCGACGTGAAAAACGACGAGGGAAATTTGACGTTCCGGCTGACTAATGAGGAGATTCCACAGGACATTCCCGTGCTGGACCGGATATCCGAAATGCAGGCTGGAATACGTTACATCCGGGACATTCAGACAATGATGCAGGAATTGAAAGATCATAATATATATACCATTGCGCGGATCGTATGCTTTAAGGATCCCATTCTGGCGGCGGCACAGCCGGAACTGGCACTGACGAAGCCGGACGGTAAGCCGGTGACAGATGCCAATGGACTGGCCTGGGTAAATCCCTACAGGCAGGAGGTCTGGGAATATCTGACAGAGCTTGCGGAGATGGCGGCAGATCTGGGTTTTGATGAGATCCAGTATGATTATGTGCGATTCCCGGTAGGTTCGGATGCCGATGCGGCAGATTACGGTGTGGATATGGAAGCCTATCCGAAGCGGCAGGCTATACAGGATTTTCTCTCCTATGCGGGAGACAGACTTCACGAAAAGGGCTGTGTGGTCACGGCAGATGTCTTCGGCACTATTATCGGCAGCGAGACGGATGTGCAGACCGTAGGGCAGGATTACACGGCACTGGGACAGACAGTGGATGCCATCAGCCCTATGGTATATCCCTCTCATTATGCTAACGGTGTGTTTGGTCTGAAGGTGCCGGATGCCCATCCTTACGAAACGGTATCGGCCGCCATGCAGGGGTCTGCAGAAGAATTGCAGGAGATTCCGGAAGCGGAGAGGGCTGTAGTACGGCCATGGCTGCAGGCATTTACCGCAACCTGGGTTCCGGGACATATTTCCTACAACGGAACACAGATCAGAGAACAGATCCAGGCAGTCTACGATGCGGGATATGAAGAATGGATCCTGTGGAATGCAACGAACCGCTATTCTCCGGATGGATTACTTGCCGCAGGAGAAGAGAAGCAATAGCGGCAGAAGCTGGCTTTATAACAAATCCGGGCAGGAGCACAGGCCAGGAGCCCGGTCTGATAGGAGCATAAGATGAAAGTAGTCAATAAGATCATGATAGGAATTGCAGTGTTGTGTCTGCTGTTGTGTGGCGGAATCCTGGTATTTGCATTGAACCCCAATATGACCAGTTCTCTGGCGCAGAAACTGTATGGCAATACAGTGGATATGCCCCCTGGGACCGAAGAGACCGGGGAAGGACAGACTTCCGGGAATGGAAATATCAGTGTGACGCTTCCTAATGGTATGCCGGGGGAAATGAACGGCTACGTGGCGCCGTCCATGGATCAGATGCAGATTCCGGAGGATGTCAGCGGCAGGACAGGATTTACTCCCGTGCAGCCGGAAGAACAGCAGATTCCGGATCAGGAAGCACAGAATCTGAAGGAAACATTAGGTTCCGGAGAAACGGGAGAGGGGCTGTCATTTTCCGCAGAGGAGTATCCGTATTATCAGATGTTGTCGGAGAATCAGCAGTCCGTATACCGGCAGATTTATGCCAACGCACAGAACCTGACGGAAAAGTTTGCACCGGAGAAGACCGTGTCTGCCAGTGATGTAAAGACAGCGTTTGAGGCGGTGATCGGTGATCATCCGGAAATGTTCTGGCTGGAGACGGGTTATTCCAGCAAATATCTGACCAACGGGCAATGCGTGGAGATCGATTTAAAATATAACAGTACGGCAGATGATCTGGAGAGCGCAAAGCAAAGATTTGATGCGGCGGCACAGAATCTGATTACCGGGGCAGCGTCCCTTGACAGCAATTATGAAAAAGAGAAATATGTGCATGATGCACTGGCATCGGCAGTGACCTATGATCTGACAGCGGATATGAACCAGAGTGCTTACAGTGCACTGGTGAATGGGAAGAGCGTGTGTGCCGGTTATGCCAGAGCTTATCAGTATCTGTTACAGCAGCTGGGAATTCCCTGTTATTACTGCACCGGTTATTCCGGTGGGTATCATGCCTGGAATATCGTAAAGCTGGAGGATGGTTATTACAATGTGGATGTGACCTGGGATGACGCAGCGGCCATCCGATATGACTATTTTAACAAGACGGATGCAGATTTTGCCTCCACCCATGTAAGACAGAATCTGTCGGTGTATCTGCCGGCCTGCAACGGTACCGCTTACAGACAGGAAAATACCACAGGGGCAGCGGGTACCGGTCAGCCGTCTGAAGCAGGCGGAGCCACACCGGATTCGGACGCAGGCACCACGCCCTCCGGCGGTCAGACAGACGGGAGCGTTACAGATCCCGGACAGCAGGGAGACGGCACGCAGGAACCGGAGCAGCCTGGCAGCTCTCTCAGTGATTATATCAATCCGGATCCTCAGGAGCCGTTGCGTTATCCCTCCGGCAATACCGCAGGCTCTGCAGGCAATACCACAGCTGCCGCTACGCCGGAGCCCAGAGCCGATGCGCTGACGGATTTAAGTTCCTATTATGAAGACTGCAGGAAGCAGCTGACCGGCCTGGGAAGTGGTGACCAGCATTTTGACAATGTTGTGCCTAAGAGCCTGTGGAGTACCATTGAGCAATCCTATCATACCGGAGCCTACGAGCAGGGATATGTGGTGGATGTGTTGAAAAATCTCGGTATGGAGTATTTTGCAATACAGCTGCAGCTGGTGGATATCGGAGACGGATATTACAGAGTGTATCATAACGTTGTGACCTATTAGGAAACAGATAAGAAACACTGGTATCGAAAGGTATCGGTGTTTTTAAATCATAGAAATAAAAATAAGAATCATTACTAATATTATTGACTAATAATTATAAATACGATATAATCATGATAAAGAAATAAATAAAACAGATCAGGAGTGTCATACTACATAGAAATAGCGTAGGCAGTATGGCAGATAGAAAATAGAAAAAGGAGAGATCTTATGGATAAAAAAGCAATGTACAAATTAAGTTATGGATTATATATCGTAACGACGAAAGATGGAGAGAAAGCAAACGGTTGTATCGTCAATACTGCGATTCAGGCGGCATCCACTCCGAATCAGCTCTGCATATGCATCAATAAGGCAAATTATACCCATGATATGGTGTTAAAGACTGGCGTGTTCAACGTATCGGTGCTTAGTAAGACAGCACTATTCCCTCTATATCAGCGCTTTGGTTTCCAATCCGGCCGGGAAGTGGACAAATTCGCAGACTACACAGCGTATAAAAATGCGGAGAATGGCGTGCCCTACATCACAGAAGGCACAAATGCTTATCTGGCGGTAAAGGTCAGTCAGACCGTGGATCTGGGATCCCACACCATGTTCATTGGTGAAGTGACAGAGATGGAAGTGTTAAGCGAGGAGCCATCGGCAAACTATGAGTACTATCAAGAAGAGGTAAAGCCGAAGCCGGAGGAAGTGGGAAAAACCGCAGACGGCCAGACGGTATGGCGCTGCACCATCTGCGGTTACGAATACGTGGGCGAGGAACTGCCGGAAGATTTTATCTGTCCGCTGTGCAAACACCCAGCTTCCGATTTTGAAAAGGTGATCAAAAATTAATCCAGTGGTTTTAATAAGGTGAAATGACTGCGCTGTGTCCGGAGGATGCCAAGCTTTGTGAGCTTGCCCAGCTCTGCGGACATGGCGCTTCTTTCTACCCCGAGATAATCCGCCAGCTCCTGCCGGTTGAAAGGGATGGTAAAATCGTTGCTCCTTTTCAATTTTGCCTGATCGGTAAGATAGGCCATCAGTTTTTCCCGGGTGGTCTTACGGGAGGTATATTTGATCTTCTGATTCAGATACATATTTTTCTGCGCTACGATTCCTAGGAGATTGCGTATCAGGGTATGATGGAAAGTGCAGCTGTTGTCGCAGGTGTTTAACAGTGTTTTCCCATTTAGGAACATCACTGTACAGTCCTCTGCTGCCACAATATCCACGGGAAGATATGGAATTCCTGCACAGGCAAAAGCCTCCCCAAACAGGGAATCCGGGGGGATAGAAGCGGTGATATTGCGGTTGCCGTAATAATCGTCCTGTAGGATGTGAACGGAGCCGGATTCGATAATGCCGATGAAATCCGCAGGATCACCGGCATGCTTGATGTATTCTTCCTTTTGATAGGATTTCGTATATGCATTCAGACGCTTCAGCATAACAGGGATATCTTCGGGTAAAATATTTTGAAAAAGAGTGCTAGTCATAATGAATTCTCCTTTTGTTGGAAAATCAACATACTTGATGGGATGATTCTAGTATAATCACCTCAGAAAGTCAAGGAGAGCTCTGGTGGGAGCATGCCGGGCAGGCACAATAACGATGTGTTTAAGAAAGGATGGACAACGATGTATAAAAATATCGACAAGCAGACCAAATTAACTCTGAAGGAGCTGGTGGAATACCAGGAAGGCCAGGTAGTCAGCAAGACTCTGGTACAGAACGATTATGTGAGCATGACAATCTTTTCCTTTGACAAGGGCGAGGAGATATCTACCCATGCAGCAGGCGGAGATGCCATGGTGACCGTTCTGGAAGGCAAGGGCAGATTTACCGTGGGCGATGAGGTATTCTATGTGGAAGAGGGCGAGACACTGATCATGCCCAAGGATATTCCTCACGCAGTATACGGTGAAGAGAGATTCAAGATGCAGCTGACCGTATCTTTCTAAATTATAAGTCGTGCTGTATATACCGCTTGTGTGGAACTAATATTCATGCAGGCGGTACTTTTTTGCCCTTTGTGTTCAGAATTTTACCGCTGGAGCTGGGCGAGAACATGATGGTGCCCATAGGTTGGACTGGTTCACTATCGGTTCTTTTTATGAGGCCATTGGTCATAAGTTGGAAGGAGAAGCGCTGCTTACGATTAATCGCAGGGCGGTGGAGAAGATGATCTTGTATGCGAAGAAAATAATGATTTTGTTGGAAAAACAACATAATGACCTGCTTAAGTTTGCTATAGTATGGAAAGAGACAAAGAGAACAGCAAAATTAAGGAGGCAACATGATTCGAAAAATCATTCATATTGATGAAGAAAAATGCAATGGCTGCGGTATTTGTGCCACAGCATGTCATGAAGGTGCCATAGATATTATTGATGGCAAGGCAAAATTGGTCAGGGAGCATTTCTGCGACGGCTTCGGTGACTGCTTGCCGGGGTGTCCCACGGGAGCCATCACCTTCGAAGAGCGGGAGGCGCCGGCCTATGATGAGGCGGCAGTAAAGCAGGCACAGCAGCTGAAACAACAGGAAAAAATGCAACGGGAAGGTATGCAGATTCCCCATGGAGGATGCCCAGGAAGCAGAATGCGTCAGATGAACCGGACGGAGAACGCAGAAATTGTGGCAGAGAGTAGTGCGACAATGAAATCCCAGTTGTGTAACTGGCCGGTCCAGATCAAACTGGCACCTTTGCAGGCACCGTATTTTGACGGGGCAAAACTGCTCATCGCGGCAGATTGTACCGCTTATGCATATGCGAATTTTCATAAGGAATTCATTCGCGGCAAAGTGACGCTGATCGGCTGTCCGAAGCTGGATGCAGTGAATTACAGCGAGAAGCTGACGGAGATTCTGCGGAACAACGACATTCAGTCCGTGACCATCGTGCGCATGGAAGTGCCCTGCTGCGGAGGACTGGAAATGGCGGCAAAGAAGGCTATACAGGACAGCGGAAAGTTCCTGCCCTGGCAGGTAGTGACCATCTCCATTGACGGAGAAATTATGGAATAATCAGGATTGCCTGTACGGAAAGCAGGCATCTGAAAAATGGAGGTTTGTAGGAAAATGCAGGGAGACAGAATCATCAGCGCCCTGATCGGGCTGGTGGGAGCCATGTCTAATAATGGCAAAACAGAGCGGACGGACAGTGTGGTCCGGGAAGCATTTCTGCGGTTGACAGACGGCGATAGCGAAGAAGAGACAGTCCAGAAGATTCATGCGGAGAAATTCGCCATTGCACCGGACTGCGCTAACTGTCTCAACCCCTGTGGCAATACTTCAGATTACGATATGGCGCAATTTTACGCAGCAGATGTGAAGATCATCGCGGCAAAGCGGGATCTGATTGAGGCTATTTGTAAAAAAATGAGTTCATCGGAGCTCATTCCGGAAACAGTGTATCAGGGAATTGCCTATCTGGGCTATGATCTGGAGCCGAAGGCTTATGCGCAGATACAGCAGAAGATTATGTGCTATGATTTGATTCAATAAATTGAGAGTTAGCGAAATAATCCCGTAGCCCTTGGCAGGGTATAAGAAACGCGGCACGCTCGTACTTTAGTACGAT
>OGGD01000664.1_pt1 | contig 22974 bp, 14 predicted proteins | sample 1571091 | NCBI WGS metagenome assembly OGGD01 (sample SAMEA2582073, study PRJEB24529) | metagenome | biome: Human gut stool | place: China | collected 2011
TACCGTCCGGGAGTGGATATTAATGTCGGTGTTTCTCTCAAGTTTTAAAGTGAATTAGAATATATCTCTATTACAAACAAAATGTTTTTATTATGAACAGATTTCTATTGAAAGGTTTGGCCTCTGTATGTGCGTTGGCCGTTATGTTTGGAACTGTATCTTGTAGTGATGATGACAAGCCTGATGGCTCTATAGCTGTATCGGCTGTTGCCGTAAGTCCTACGACTGCAACTGTCAAGGTTGGCGAGTCTGTGACATTGTCTGCCACCATTACTCCGGACGATGCAACGGATAAAACGATAACATGGAGTTCCTCCGATGAAAAGGTGGCAACAGTAGATGCCGGTAAGGTGACAGGGGTTACCGAGGGTACTGCCACGATCACCGCTACGACAAAGGATGGCAATAAGACGGCAACTTGTGCAGTGACTGTTTCTAATGAGGCTCCGTCTTCCAAAGAAGTGATCTTGGAGGGAGAGATAACTTCCGATCTTACGCTGAATGCTGCAGATAAGAACTATATGAAAGGCTTTGTCTATGTAAAACCGGGTGCTACGTTGACAATTGAAGCTGGAACGGTCATCAAGGGTATATCTGTTTCTTCCGGTGAAAAGGCTGCCTCTTTGATTATCGAACCGGGTGCGAAGATCATGGCTGAAGGTACGGTTGACAAACCGATCGTCTTTACTTCCGATAAAGAACCGGGCAAGCGTGCGACGGGAGACTGGGGAGGTTTGATTATCTGCGGTAATGCTCGTGTAAACCAGACAAAAAGACCGGTTATCGAGGGTGGACCCGGAACGGAATATGGTAACACGACCTCCGATGAATTTAATGGTGAAAGCTCTGGTAAGTTGAAATATGTCCGTATTGAATTTGCTGGCTATCCTTTGGAACCCGACAAGGAGATCAACGGTCTGACATTCGGTGGTGTCGGTAGTGGTACGGAAGTGGAGTTCGTACAGGTGTCTTATTCTAATGACGATTCGTATGAATGGTTCGGTGGAACGGTCAATGCTAAGCATTTGGTTGCTTACAAAGGTTGGGACGATGATTTCGATACCGATTACGGCTATACGGGTAACTTGCAGTTTCTGTTGAGTGTGCGTGACAAGGACATCGCTGATACTTCCGACTCTAACGGCTTCGAATCCGATAATGATGCAAGTGGTTCTTCCAATACCCCGCTTACGAAGCCTGTCTTCTCCAACGTGACCTTGATCGGTCCGTTCTATGGTGAATCAGCTGGTAAAACGGAAAATGATATCTTTTATATGACACAAGCCGAGGTTGAATCAAAGACAGCCGATGCCGCTAATGGAGCCAAAGGAGGTAAATTCCAGGCTGCCATGCACCTGCGCCGTAATTCGAGTTTGAATGTCTACAACTCCGTATTCACGGGATGGCCTTACGGACTTCGTGCAACGGATAAGAAAGGTACGGCAAATGATGGTATCGCCGTTAAGAATGTAATCTTTGCCGGTATGTGGAAGAACTTCTACGATGACGAAAAGGTAAGCGAGAACTTCTTCAACCGCGCTGGTAACAATACTACTTTGGCAACCACCAACGAAATTATTTCAAAAGACGGTGACTATTCTTCTGTCGTTGCTTCTGCCGTACAAGGAGCCGAATTTGTTGATGAAGTCTTGAATAACAGCTTCTTTGAAAAAGTAACTTACAAAGGAGCTTTTGATGGAACAAACGATTGGACAGCCGGTTGGACGAACTGGGATCCTCAGAACACTGAATATTAAAAAGATGATAAAGAGATTATTATTGACATCAACATTATTGGCAAGTTCTGCCCTGGCAATCCAGGCGCAGGACTTGTTCCTTAGTGAAGGCCAGTATTATACGGACGAGTCTCAAACAACTCCTTACACTGGCCGCTATACCGAGTTTTACGATGATGGTATGTTGAAGATGGAGCTTTTCCTCAAAGACGGCCGTCCCGAAGGAACTTATGTGATTTACTATCCTGATGGAAAGATTGCGGAAGTCCGTTCTTACTATCACGGCATTTTTCATGGAGAATGGCGTACTTATAACGAAGCCGGGCAACTGACCGGTATTGCTTCCTATAAAGATGGGCAAAAAGACGGACCTTGGCGGGTGTGGAACGATAAAGGCATTCTTCGTTTCGAAATGTTTTATGCTAAAGGAAGGAAAAGTGGCATTTGGCGTACTTGGGATGATGATGGCAAGCTGTTGACGGAAGAGAAGCAAGAGGAGTAAGCGTGGGGATCACCATTGCATTCTGCGTAGGCATTGCAGTATTCCTGCAAAACTTATGCAGAATGCAATAAAAAGGCTATCGGTTCCCTAAATCGTCATACAAGGTTTGCAAGAGTGCCTTTCCTTTGCGGAGTCGCAAGTCACTGCCTTTTCGGGGGGCTTCGATCAGAGGTTTGTTCCCTTCGTTGTCATAGACGGATATACCGGTGCTGTCTATAAACCCGAATCCGTTAGAATAAGTATAGAATGCATATTCCGGATAATCGGGACTTAGGATGTTCCGGCTGAAAGTGAAAGTGTCGTGATCGATCCCTAACTGGTTCAATAGGGTGGCGGCAAGATCCGTCTGATTGGCTAATTTGTCAATCACGACAGGTTCTTTCACCGCACCGCCGACCCAAAGCATCGGAATATGGTAGCGGCGAGGTTCATAGTTGACCACATCTTTCGGATAAGGATATCCGTGGTCGGAAACGAAAATAACCAGCGTGTTTTTCCATACAGGCAATTCTTTCAATTTGTCTATGAAGTTGCCGATACAACTGTCCGTGAAAGCAACCGAGTTCGGATACAGCCCCATTTCGTCCAACCGGTGGTAGGGAACTTCAAACGGCTCATGGCTGCTTAACGTCAGGAAAGTGCTGAGCCAGGGAGCTTGGTTGTCCCGGTTTTTGATGTCTTCGTACAGGTGGCGGAACGTAATATCGTCGTTCGCTCCCCATTTACTCAAGCGGCTGGTGAGCGGAAAGTCACGGTCTGCCGTGATCCGGCTGTAACCGGAACTGAAGAAATAACTCTGCATATTGGTAAAGTTGATATCGCCTCCGTACAGCATGTCGGCAACATATCCTTCGTTTGTCAGAGTTTTGGCGATAGAGGGGAGTGTTTGGCTTTTTGCCGGATACTTCATGATGGAAGTGGTCGGTTGTGCCAAATATCCGTTCAACACCGAAACGATTCCTCTGTCTGTCCGGAACGAATTGGCATACATGTTTGTGAAAAGTACTCCTTCCCGACTCAATCGGTTCAGGTTAGGCGTGATGATGGAATCTCCGCCGACCGCTCCGATCGCGTTTGCCGAGAAACTTTCCATCAGGATAATCAATATATTCGGTCGTGAGGTATTGAGAAGGGATTGCAGAGGCTTTTGCTGTAAATCTGCATCTGCGGGATTCGTCCCTTTGTGTCCCCGCGTCGAGTGCGGAGACAAAGTATCCATTACCTCCTTCCTTTCCTCTTCCGGGAAAAAATTGAACTGTGCCGCAAAATCCTGTTGCTTGCTAAGTGAAGCGATCAGGCTGAAACAAGGATTGATTGCCGAATGGTTGAGGAATTGGTTTTGGCTGAAATATACCATCCCCACGTTCGCCGTCGAAGTCGTTACGCCTCCTCGTATCGGAATGAAGAGTATCCCTCCTGACAGGATAATGATAAGGCTTCCGCCCAATCGTTTTCTCACCTGTGTTTCTGGGAAGAGCGGAACGATAAACCTCTTCAACACCCAATATATCCCGAAAGCATATACGGCGAACATCAGCAATTGGGCAAAGAATTGCCCCAGCGGTACACTTGCCATCGCATCGCCGGGTGATTGAAGATAGAAGAAAAGAGTCGCATCCAGCCTGAATCCCCAGTAGCCGTATAAAGCCACATCCACGGAAAAGATCGCTGCGATCAATACCGCCATGATTCCGAAATATCCTTTCAGCAGTTTCCTGTAAAAAGACCCCGGCAACCATACCGAAACTAACGTCATCAGCAAAGGTAACGCCGTCAGATAGCCGGCTATCGTACAGTCCAACAGTAACCCGTGTGTAATTACCTTAAGGTAATCGATTAGCGAACATCCGCTCGCTAAGGCATGGTGGTACAGCATAAACACAGGCTTCTGGATTGCCAGTAGCGGTAACCACATGAAATATAGGGCAAGGAGAAAGAGGATTCTTTTTTTCATATACAGGGAAGGTATCGGAAAAAGAACCAGATATGTCATCCACATATCTGGTTCTTTTTCTGGAAAGTTATCGATGCTTGTTTATTTATAAAGCTTTTCTCTCAGCTCGGCAACCATCGGATCGGTAATATAATCGTCGTATTCCATTATACGGTCGATGATGCCGTTCGGAGTCAGCTCGATGATGCGGTTGGCAACCGTCTGGATAAACTCGTGGTCATGAGAAGAGAAAAGGATGTTTCCCCTGTACGTCTTCAGGTTGTTGTTGAATGCCTGGATAGATTCCAAATCCAAGTGGTTGGTCGGAGTGTCCAGAATCAGACAGTTCGCATTGCGGAGCTGCATACGGGCAATCATACAACGCATCTTCTCACCTCCGGAGAGTACGCTTACTTTCTTCAATACCTCTTCGCCGGAGAAAAGCATACGGCCGAGGAAGCCTTTCATATATACCTCGTTGCCTTCTCCAAACTGGCTCAACCAGTCTACCAGGTTCAGGTCGGAATTGAAGAAATCAGTGTTATCCAGCGGCAGGTAAGCAGTGGTGATGGTTACCCCCCAGTTGAAAGTACCTGCATCGGGTTTCATGTTTCCGTTGATAATTTCGAAGAAAGCAGTCATCGCGCGCGGATTGCGTGACAGGAATACCACCTTGTCACCTTTCTCTACGTTGAAGTTCACGTCGTTGAAGAGCACCACGCCTTCTTCCGTCTTCTTGCTCAATCCGGAAACTTCCAGAATCTGGTTGCCCGGCTCGCGTTCGGGAGTGAAGATGATGCCCGGATACTTACGTGAAGAAGGTTTGATTTCTTCTACGTTCAGTTTCTCCAACATCTTCTTACGGCTCGTTGTCTGCTTGCTCTTCGCTACGTTCGCGCTGAAACGGCGGATAAACTCTTCGAGTTCTTTCTTCTTCTCTTCAGCCTTCGCCTTCTGGTTCTGTTGCTGACGGAGAGCCAATTGGCTGGATTCGTACCAGAAACTATAGTTACCGGCAAACATATTGATTTTTCCGTAGTCGATGTCTACGGTGTGTGTACATACAGAGTCGAGGAAGTGACGGTCGTGGCTTACCACCAATACGGTATGCTCGAAGTTGGCAAGATATTCTTCCAACCAGGTCACTGTTTCCATATCCAAGTCATTGGTAGGCTCATCGAGCAAGAGGTTGTCCGGATTTCCGTACAATGCCTGCGCCAGCATGACACGCACTTTTTCCTTACCACTCAATTCACCCATCAATACGTAATGCTTATCTTCTTTCACGCCCAGTCCGCTCAACAGCATGGCTGCGTCGCTTTCCGCATTCCATCCGTCCAACTCGGCAAATTTTTCTTCCAATTCGGATACTTTCAGTCCGTCTTCGTCTGTGAAATCTTCTTTTGCATACAATTCTTCGCGCTGCTTCATGATGTCCCACAACACGGTATGTCCCATCATGACGGTATCCATGACAGTATATGAGTCCCACTTGAAGTGGTCCTGACTCAACACCGAGAGACGTTCGCCCGGTCCGAGCGCAATCGTACCTGTTGTCGGGTCCAAATCTCCGTAAATCGTACGAAGAAACGTAGATTTTCCCGCACCGTTCGCACCGATAATACCATAACAATTACCACTCGTAAACTTCAGGTTTACGTCATTAAATAACACTCTTTTACCAAACTGAACCGATACGTTCGAAACTGTAATCATCTTATTATTTACTATTTTACTAGTTACTATTTACTATTTGAGCGTGCAAAGGTAGACATTTAAAATGAATTATGAGCTATCTGATATGTGCCAATCTGACATAAAAGTGTTACCTTTGCTGCGTTTTTTGGCAAAACGGCCAACTTGGCAAAGTTTTTGCAGACGAAATCTGTGACATCCGGTCAGTCCGGTATGTTTATAAGCGGTATCTTGCATAGATAACGTGTGTTTCTAAATAGTAAATAATAAAATAGTAAATACCAAGATGGATCCGAAAGAAAAAAAAGTGAAGGAAGAGGAACTGAATGTGGAGGAAACTCACAATCCTGCGGAAGACCAACCGCAAAACGAACAAGCAGAGGGAACCGCTCCGCTGACTCATGAAGAGGAGTTGGAAAAGGAACTGGAAAAGGCTCAAGAAGCGCTTGAAGAGCAAAAGGATAAATATCTGCGCCTGTCTGCCGAGTTCGACAATTATCGTAAACGCACTTTAAAGGAGAAGGCCGAACTGATCCTGAATGGTGGCGAAAAGAGTCTTGGCAGTATTCTTCCGGTAGTGGACGATTTCGAACGTGCCATCAAGACGATGGAAACGGCAACGGATGTCAATGCCGTAAAAGAAGGGGTGGAACTGATTTACAATAAATTTATGGCTGTTCTGGCTCAAAATGGTGTGAAAGTCATCGAGACGAAAGACCAACCGCTGGATACTGATTTCCATGAAGCCATCGCGGTAATCCCCGCACCGTCGGAAGCACAGAAAGGTAAGATTCTGGATTGTGTGCAGACGGGGTATACACTGAACGACAAAGTGTTGCGCCACGCCAAAGTGGTAGTAGGGGAATAAGGATTCGCAACCCATAAAACTCATAATTTTTAAAGAAGCATGGCAGAAAAAAGAGACTATTACGAAATATTGGAGGTGACGAAGACAGCCACAGTAGAGGAGATTAAGAAAGCGTACCGTAAGAAAGCAATCCAGTATCACCCTGACAAGAATCCGGGGGATAAGGAGGCGGAAGAGAAATTTAAGGAGGCGGCCGAGGCTTATGACGTGTTGAGTAACCCGGAAAAGCGTTCGCGTTACGATCAGTTCGGTCATGCGGGAGTGAGCGGTGCGGCAGGCAATGGCGGTCCGTTCGGTGGTTTCGGTGGCGAGGGGATGTCGATGGATGACATTTTCTCTATGTTTGGCGACATCTTCGGTGGCCGCGGCGGCGGTTTCGGGGGAGGCTTCGGAGGGTTTAGCGGATTTGGCGGTGGCGGTTCACAGCAACGCCGGTATCGCGGCAGTGACCTTCGTGTGAAAGTGAAGCTGACGTTGAAGGAGATCTCTACCGGAGTAGAAAAGAAATTTAAACTCAAAAAATATGTGCCGTGTGACCAGTGTCATGGCACGGGTGCCGAAGGTGACGGCGGTTCGGAGACTTGTCCTACTTGTAAGGGTAGCGGCTCCGTGATCCGTAACCAGCAGACTATTCTGGGCACTATGCAGACTCGCGTCACTTGTTCTACTTGTGGCGGTGAGGGTAAGATTATCAAGAACAAATGTAAGAAGTGTGGTGGCGACGGAATCATTTACGGTGAAGAAGTGGTGTCGGTGAAAATCCCTGCCGGAGTGGCAGAGGGTATGCAGCTTTCTATGGGTGGCAAAGGAAATGCCGGCAAACACAATGGTGTGGCAGGCGACTTGCTGATTCTCGTAGAGGAAGAACCGCATCAGGACTTGATTCGCGACGAGAATGATTTGATTTATAATCTGTTGCTTAGTTTCCCGACTGCTGCTCTGGGCGGAGCTGTGGAAATTCCGACTATCGACGGCAAAGTGAAAGTAAAGATTGATTCGGGTACTCAACCGGGTAAGGTGCTTCGTTTGCGCGGCAAGGGATTGCCGAATGTGAACGGGTACGGAACGGGGGATTTACTCGTCAACATCAGTATCTATGTGCCGGAAGCGCTCAATAAAGAGGAAAAGAGCACGCTCGAAAAGATGGAGGCTTCGGACAACTTCAAACCTAACACGTCGGTGAAGGAGAAGATTTTCAAGAAGTTCAAGAGTTTCTTCGATTAATTTTTTGCTATAATATATAAGGTATAAGTGAGCTGCAATCTTTTTTGTGGCTCACTTCTGTTTTTAGGGCTTGTCCTTTTAAAAAAAAGACATATATTTGTGTAGCAAATAAATAGATACTAAATATAGACTTCAAGTATGGCAGAACCTTTTAAGAATATGTACAACAAGCAATTTTTCGATCTGTTTACGAAAGATTTGAGACTTGTTATCGATGATTTTGATGCTCACGGTTTTGTTTCTCAAATAATGGATGATGAATGGGAAGGCAGGGAACTAAAACAGCGCTGGATACATATCACTAGCATTCTGAAAAAGTTTTTGCCGGCAGATTACAAAGAGGCGATCGCTAAGATTCTTGAGTTGTTGGATCATGTAAAAAATACGCGGCCTGATTTTTCGGTGATAGACGATACGAAGTTTGGATTGATGCTGGAGTATGGGGTGATTCTGAATAATTATGTCGAGCAATATGGGTTGGATGATTATGAAACGTCTGTCAAGGCGATAGAGAAAATCACACAGTTCACAAGTTGCGAGTTTGTGACTCATCCTTTTATTATAAAATATCCGGATAAAATGATGAAGCAGATGTTGGTTTGGTCGAAACATGAGCATTGGGGAGTAAGGCGGCTTGCGTCAGAAGGTTGCCGTCCGCGTTTGCCTTGGGCGATGGCTTTGCCGAATCTGAAGAAAGATCCGACACCTATTATTCCTATTTTGGAGAATCTTAAAAATGATCCGGCAAGATTTGTACGGTTGAGCGTTGCCAATAATTTGAATGATATTGTGAAAGATAATCCGGAAATTGTCATTGATTTGGCAAAGAAATGGAAGGGGGAATCGAAAGAGGTAGACTGGATTATTAAACACGGTTGCCGGACGCTCTTAAAGCAAGGGATTCCAGAGGTGATGGAGTTGTTTGGCTTTGATTCTATCAGAAATAATATTAGTGTGGAGGATTTTCAGATTTCAAGTCCTAAGGTTAAAGTCGGGGATTCGTTGGAGTTTGGTTTTAACTTGTTGAATCATAGCAATAAGACAATCAAAATACGGCTTGAATATGGTATTTATTACCAAAAAGCAAATGGAACGCTGACGAAGAAAGTTCATAAAATCAGCGAAAAAGAATATGCCGGGAATTCTACCACACGAATAACGCGAAAACACTCTTTCCGTGTGGTTACGACGAGAAAATTCCATCTCGGGCTTCATCAAATTGCTATAATAATCAATGGGAGTGAATTTGAAAAATATGATTTCGATTTGATTGAGTAATTCGATTTAATTGAGTTATTCGACTGGATCGAGTAATAACCACACTACATATAATATGGATTTCTGCATTAGCTATTATCTCTACAAGTGCTGCAACAAATAATATAAATCCTCGATTCTCCGGATGAAAATCGAGGATTTTTTTATTTTGATTACTACTATCTTCTTCCTAATACCCCGGATTCTGTTTCAACCTCTCATTCATCACCCGTATTTTCTCCGGTATAGGGAATACAGTTGTATATCCACTTGCCTCATCCGGTAGTTGCGGACGGCTGCTGTAAGCTCTTGTAAACTTCCCGAAGCGGACTAAGTCCTGTCGTCTCCATCCTTCCCAAGCCAGTTCCAGCTGACGTTCGGCAAGGATATTCTCTAAAGTGGCAGTGCGGGGAGAAGCGTTGACACGGCTACGAACTTCATTGAGTTCTTCATCTCCGTTTGCTCCGTTCCGGACTTTCGCTTCACTCTTCATCAACAAAGCGTCTGCATAGCGGAACAATACAATGTCATTCTCCATCAACTTACCGTCTTTTGTGGCAGTCGGATCAACTTCATACTTTTTCATGCGGGCTCCTGCGGTTTGTTCGTATGGGGTATCTGTTATATCCAGAGATACTTTCCAGGGCAGATATTCCAGTACCGTTCCATTATCCAGTTTGATTATGTTTCCTTTCAGGTCGTGGACAATTCCTGCAAAATAGCAAATATCAAAACGGGGATCTTGTTCCGCGGTTTCATAACCGAAAGTTTCGAGGGCTTCAATGGTGGCGCTGGGACCGTTCTCACCGCTTAGTCCGTAAGCCTTGGCGTGATTATAGTGCCGGGAACGGAAGAGATATTGCATCTGGTTGGTGTACAGAGTTTTGTTCATCGGGATAGTGAAGACATTCTCTACGGACGGTTCGTTGAATATAGAGAAATTCGTTTCGTATTCCGGTTCCAGTTTGTAGCCCATAGTCTTGAGTTGGTCACAATAGTAGATGACTGTTTCCCAGGCATTTAGTTCGCTGCCGTTCACTGTGAACTTTATATTTTTTCCATCCGGGCGTTGTCCGTCCGTCCAATCATTGTCTGTATAAACTTCGGAGTTCAAAGCCAGTTTGGCCAGTAGGAAAGTTACCACGGGGCGAGTGATACGGCCATAGTAAGGGCCGGACTGGTTGCTATGTGCATCGCTCAACAAAGGAGCCGCCTCTTGCAATTCCTTGACAACAAAGTCAAAGACCGTTTTTCGTTCACTTTGCACTACATCTTTCATTGCTACGGAAGAGGATTGAACTAGCGGGATGCGTCCGAACAAATCCATCAGGTAATAATAATACATAGCCCGCATGGCACGTACTTCGGCACGGTATGCCGGCAGTTCCGTAGCGGAATGAGTTTCGGCGAATTTGTCTATCCGTTCCAGTGATTTGTTACTTAACATGACGACTTTATAGAGATATTCCCATGTAGCCTGAATGGCATCATTCTCTATTCCCCAATCGTGCAGGTAAAGTCCTTGCCAAAAACCACCGTCATACCAGTCACCTCCACGGGTGGGGATAATGGCTTCGTCGGAGGTAAAGGTGTTCAGGTCGTAGACTCCCCTACCCGTTCCCTGCAATCCCTGACTATCACTATAACCGCCTACGTATGTATAAAGCGAAGCTACTGCATTGAGATATACTTCCGAGATTGTATTGTAAACGTCATCTTCGGGTAACTTATCTTTCGGATTTTCCTCCAAAAACTTACTACATGAGAATAAACCCAGGCACGTTATAAGAAGGAATACCAGCACTCCCGAAGAACGTAAGATCTTCTTTGAAAACAGTTCCGCTATCCTTGAAAGCAGTTCTTCTTTCTGCAAAAAAAGACTTTTATTTTTCATATATTGTTTCATCATCTCCTCCTCCATTAAAAGTTAATACTCAATCCCAGTGTGTACGTCCGCGCCAACGGATATCCCCGTTTATCATCCACGCCTAAAGTGGAGTTCACCGTTGAACTGTTAATCATGGGTGAAAGTCCCGAATAACCGGAAATGGTTGCCAGGTTGTTGACTGTAAATGCCAGACGCAGGGAGCGGACATATTTCTTCAGTTTCTGTACTTTCTCAATCGGCACGTTCCAACCCAGCGTCACATAGTCGAAGTTGACATAATCTCCCTTTTCCAACCAATAGTCGGTGGCGGTTTGATCCTTGATGTTCTGTTTCGGGGCTTTCTTCATTACGTTATAGTCGGGAAATATATTCATGTTCATATAGGTCAGGGAGGTTCCGTTGTAAATTTTATGTCCGAAAGCTCCGTTAATCTGCAAAGACAGATCGAAACGCTTGTAGCGGAAACTGATGTTGGAGCCAAGAATCGTTTTAGGTACGGCTTGTCCTGCCACGTAGCGGTCTTCACCATCTTCAAGGCTGACACCTCCGCCATTCAGATCGGCGATGCCATAGGTGTATCCGCCGTTTCCGTCGGATTCCAGTCCCGTACTGTGGGGAAGATAGAACACGCCCAACGGTTGACCCACCATCTGATATACGATGTGGTTGTATCCTCCATGAAAGCCGGCTCCGTCGAGGCCAGAAAGACTTTTATATTCGGGAGCAGAAAGCATTTCGCCGTTGTACATACCGCTTAATGAGAGCAGTTTGTTGCGCTGGAAAGTGATATTGGCATTGATATTCAGTTCCATATCCTTGGTCTTCAAGGGGGTGATGCCGATGGCGATTTCCGTACCCCAGTTGCGCATGGAACCGATGTTGGCAAGCAAGGTGTTATAGGTGAAAGGCGGTACGCTTACGTTGTAAAGGTAAAGCATGTCTGTGGTTCGGGAGTTGTAATAGTTGGCGGAAAGCAGCAGGCGGTTGCCGAAAAGAGCTACGTCGATACCGGTATTAAAGGTATGTTTCACTTCCCATTTCAGGTCGGGATTCGTGTTCCGCAAGTCTCCTAAAGATACGACGGCGGAGTTTCCGACGGGGACTACACCGTTCGGCTTTACAAGATTCAATGTAGTGTATGAGTCAATCCCGCTCTGATTACCTGCCAGACCGTAGCCAATACGGAATTTCAGATTATCCACTATCGGCAACTGCTTCATAAATTCTTCTTCACTAATCACCCATGCGGCAGATGCGGAGGGGAAGAATCCCCATTTGTGGTTCGCCCCGAATTTGGAGGAAGCATCTGTACGGGCGTTCAGCGTCAGTACGTAGCGGTCGGCGTAGGTATAGTTGAAACGTCCCATGAAGGATGCCAGACGGGGTTGGTCGTAGTAAGAATTAGTGCCTTCCCACAAACGGAGTGCGCCTGCCTGAAGATTATTATACCCGAATTTGTCGGTGCTGAAATTGCTTACTGTTGTATAATATCCCGTGTAGGTTTCTTTTTGAAGTTCGGCAAGTGCCAGCACGTCAAAGAAATGTTTTTTCCAGTTTTTCTTATAGGTCAGCATCATGTTGCCCAGCAAGGATTCTCGCTTTTTGGTTCCTTTGTAAGCCTGGCCGTTCGCCCAGACGGAAGTGGGAAGGTATTGCGAATTTTCCACGATATTATAGGTATAGGCACCGAAGAGGTTAAGTTTCAGCCCTTCCAGTAGATTGAAAGTCAGACGGGCATGCGTGCTGATGTGCGAAGTGGCATCATCGTCCTGCACTTCCATCCATGCCAATGGATTGGTGATTTGACTGGCGGTCGTTATTCCGTCCCAAGAATTGGTGACGGGGTCTTTATGGTTGGGATAGGTGGGGTTGAATGTGGCTGCCGAATAGAACGTTTTCTGATAATCCACCAGATTATGATTCTTCTGAATGGAGCCGAACATTCCCAGCTCGCAGTTCAGGAAGCCGTCGAACATTTTCTGATTCATGTTCATATTCGAAGTGAAGTTTTTCATGTCTTCATTCAGAATCACTCCCTGACGATCCATGAAACCAAGAGAAACGCGATAGCTGGACTCACTGGAACCGCCATAAAAGGCGATGTGATGGTTTTGTTGTAGTCCTGTCTGTTCAATCTCTTTCTGAAAATCGGTATTATTTCCTTTGTCCAGAATGGAAATCCCGCGTTCCGAAGCGACACGGCGGTACTCATCGCCGGACAGCATTTTCAGATTCTTGTAGACGGTGGAAATTCCGAAGCTACCGTTGTAGGCTACTTGTGTTCTGCCGCTCATTCCTTTTTTAGTGGTGACCTCGATCACACCGGAAGCTCCTCGTGAACCGTATTGTGCGGTTTCGGAAGCGTCTTTCAGAATGGTGAAGCTCTCAATATCCGTAGGGTAAATGGAGGTGAGCATACTCAAGTCACCAAATACTCCGTCGACGATTATCAAAGGGTCATTGCCACTGGTCAGTGAGGTAGTTCCCCGCAGGCGTACTGCATCCAAGGCTGCCGGACCGTTTGATCCGCGTTGGATGGTCAAACCCGGCACACGTCCGCGGATTGCTTCCAAAGGGTTCGTTATCTGGTCTTTATTCATCTGTGTCTCCGTAATCTTCTCTACGGAACCGGAGAGGTTTTTCAAACTTCCGGTGGCATATCCAACAGTTATCAATGAGTCTATGGGCGTGACGGGAATCTTCTGCGCCAAGGTGCTCTCGCACGGGATTACCAGAAGAAGAAGGCTGTAGAAAATGAGTCTAGCGTGTTGTACCATATTCTTAGTTTTTAAGGTAATAATACAAATATAACAATAAAAGAGGGAATCTGGTTGAGTAGATTCCCTCTTTTATTCATAAATGATATTGACAATGTCTATTTCACGATTATCTCATCCGTAAATATCCAGCCTCCGAGTTCGCTTCCGGCCTGTGCCTGATAACGTACGTATCTTCCTTTTGCTTCTCCCTGCCATGAAATATCCGTAAAACGGATGGGTGTTTCTTTACTTACTTCAAAGTGTTGTTTTTGCAGCTCCGTGAAGTTTATTCCATCATCGGAAATGGAAATAATCACTGTCTCCGGCAGGAATACTTCCGCGCCGACCACTTGCATAAAAGCGGCGGTGATGGAATGGATAGGGGTTTCTTTTTCCATATCAATCGTCACATCGAGACGGTTGTCCGAGATAAATCCTTGCCATGAACCATCACCGTAAGTCCAGTCACCACGTATGCCGTCTGTCAGGGCTGTGTTGCCTTGTGCGGGATAATGGGGGCTATAGGAGGAGTTATAGGTCACTTTTTTACCGAGCGCCAAATGGCTGACTGGTTGAAGAGATTCGGGACGGCTGCCGATTTCTTTGCTCAAATCGAAAGGATGGTATCCTTTTTTCTGTAAATCGGCCACTGCTGACAGTGCGCGGGTATGGAAATCGGGCCACGACTTACGTTCCGGAGCCGACCAGGCTACTTCCGCCAATGCCAGCATACGGGGATAAATCATATATTCCACGTGTTCGGGAGTGGGGATATATTCCACCCATAGGTTACCCTGCACACCATAGACTAACTTTGCCTGCTCCGCAGTTAAGGAAGCGGGGACAGGATCGTAGGCATATACTTTCTTCAATGGCAGGTAGCCACCGATAGCTTCCGGCTGGGAGTACGGGGCGTCCTGATAGCTGTCCAGATAACAGTATGCACCCGGTGTCATGATGGCATGATGGCCGGAGGTGACGGCAGCAATACCACCCTCTTCTCCACGCCACGACATAACGGTTGCATTGGGCGCGATACCTCCTTGCAGAATCTCGTCCCATCCCAAGAGACGGCGTCCGTGATTGTTGAGGAACTTTTCGATACGGTGTATCAGATAGCTTTGCAGCTCGTCTACATTGGCCAGATGCTCGTCTTTCATTCTCTTCTGACATTTCGGACAGGTCTTCCAAGCCGATTTGCCGGCCTCATCACCTCCTACATGAATGTATTCGGAAGGGAAAAGTTCCATGACTTCCGTCAGTACATTCTCCAGAAAGGTGAAAGTTTCTTCATTACCGACACAGAAATCGGAGTTCTTGTAAGGTTCTCCCGAACAGGATAGCTGCGGGTAGGCAGCCAGCACTTCTTCCGAATGGGAAGGCATTTCAATCTCCGGAATCACCGTGATGTAATGCTGACGGGCATATTCCAGTATTTCACGAATATCGTCCTGGGTGTAATAGCCGCCGGAAGCTCCGGGTTCATCGTAACGGAGGTATTTACGTCCGCCGTTCCACCATTTCTTCCAGGTGGGGTCTGTACGCCAGGCTGCAAAATCGGTCAGTAAAGGGTATTTCTTGATTTCAAGCCGCCAGCCTGCCGCATCGGTCAGGTGCAGGTGCAAACGGTTGATTTTGTAATATGCCAATGCGTCTATCTGCTTCTTTATAAACTCTTTGGTAGAGAAATGACGGGATACGTCCAGCATCAGTCCGCGATAAGCAAAACGAGGGGTGTCTTCTATCTCGACAGAGGGTACGGAATAGCTGCCTGTGCTTGCCGGTTGCATCAGCTGTAACAGGGTTTGCATTCCATAGAATAATCCGGCTCCCGAAGTTGCCCGGATCTCGATTCGTTGAGAGGTGACGGAGAGTGTATAGCTTTCCGGTGATGGCAATTGGGGGGTCTTGGGGGTTATCAATAAGAAAAGCATCTGTTTCCTGTCTTTCATTCTCGCTTCTTTTAATTGAACGGGTAATGCCTTCAGGTATTTCTCCCAGAGCTTCGCTTCTCCACCTTGTAGGTTTGTATAAAGTCTTGTCTTTTCTGACAGTAAAAAAGAGCCCGTCCCCTTCTCCATTTTTAATGGGACAGGTATGACGGACTGTGCCAGAATGGGATGTGCATGAAAGCACATCCCCAGTATACATAAGAAAAGACAAACTTTAGTGTATTCTTTTCTTATATTCATTAATCAATTTTGATTTCGTCTACAAATAAAAATGCGTTTTTGCCTTTTCCACCATGCCATTCCGGAAGCGTTTTCTCCGGTGAAGCAATAACTCTCACGTATTGGGTAGTCACAGGAGCAAATGTAAGTTGATGGTCAACAACTCCGTCTTTGTCCGTCTCTTCCATTGCCGGATATTCTTCGGAAGCAATCTTTTTGAAAGTCTTTCCGTCATCTGAAACTTCTACGGACAGGTTTCTGGCGTCAAACACCCAGTCGCCCTTTGCAATATTGACAGAGATGGCCACACTCGAAATTTCAGTAGGTTGCTGAAGGTCGATCGTCATGTCCATGTCGTTTCCGTTGAAAGCAATCCAGCGGCCTGACCGGTAACTACTATTTCCTTTCAAACCATCGGTTAACGTGGAAGCTCCTTTGAAGAGGTATTGTTCATTGATAGGTTGATTGGCTACAATCGGCTTCATGCTGGATTTGCTGAAGTCAATCTTCTCTGTCAGTGTCTGGCTCTCGCCGGTAGGACGAATGGCTTTGGCGGACAGAGTGGCATTTTCTTTAATTTTCAACACTCCTTCGTAAACGGGAGAAGCAGTAGTGGGTTCTGTGCCGTCCAAAGTGTAGTGGACAGGGGCATTGTCGATAGTAGACAAAGTAACGTCCATCGTTCCTTCTGCCGGATTCGGTTCAAACTCGGCTTGTACGCCGAACGCGTGTTTAGCGTAGTTGTATCCTTCGGCATCATACCACTTAATCAGTTGAGGAAGACGAGACAGGAAGTCGGCATAGTTTTTCTTTTCAGGGCTGGACCACTGAATTTCACACAATGCAGCCCAACGAGGCAATACCATGTACTGCGCGTGAGGGAAAGTAGCGATGTATTCTGTCCAGAGGTTGGCTTGCACACCCTTGATATATTTCTGTTCTTCCGGAGTGAGGGAAGCCGGCATCGGCTCGTAGCTGTACACTCTTTCTAACGGCAGGTAACCACCGATACCAAACGGTTCGTTATCTACGTCTTTAGCTTGGTAATAGTCGAAATACAGGTATGTGTTCGGCGTCATGATGACATCGTGTTTCTGTTTCGCAGCTTCGATACCGCCCTTTTCACCACGCCATGACATAACAGTAGCGTTAGGAGCAAGTCCGCCTTCAAGGATTTCATCCCAACCGATGATCTGACGTCCGTGGTCGTTGAGGAATTTCTCGATATGGTTGATTACGAAACTCTGCAGACGTTCTTCCTTGCTATGCTTATCATCCGATTTCAAGCCCAGCGCCTTGATACGTGCCTGACATTTCGGACATTTTTCCCAACGTACTTTCGGACATTCGTCACCACCTACATGAATATATTCTGAAGGGAAGATTGCTATTAATTCAGTAAACACATCTTCGAGGAATTTCAAGACTTGATCGTTTCCGGCACAAAGCACATCTTCTGATACACCCCATTGTCTCCATACTTCGTACGGGCCACCGGTACATCCCAATTCGGGATAAGCGGCAAGGGCAGCTTGCATGTGTCCCGGAAGATCGATTTCGGGAATAACTGTGATATAACGTTCGGCAGCATAAGCTACTATTTCTTTCGCCTGTTCCTGGGTATAGAAGCCACCGTAAGGTTTGCCGTCGTATTCACCGGAGTTACGTCCGATGACTGTTTCTGTCCTCTTGGAACCGATTTCTGTCAGCTTCGGATATTTCTTGATTTCCAGACGCCAGCCCTGGTCTTCGGTAATATGCCAGTGAAAACGGTTCATATTGTGCAAAGCCATCATATCGATATAAGTTTTCACTTCATCTACTGTAAAGAAATGACGGCTGGTATCGAAATGCGCGCCACGATAGCCAAAGCGGGGAGCGTCATTGATTTCTACGGCTGGCATGGCAATATCCGCACCGACAGCCACAGGCAATGATTTGCGCAGGGACTGGATGCCATAGAATACGCCGGCTTCCGTAGGACCAGTAATCGTGATTCCGTCACCGGTAACTTTCATCTGGTAGGATTCCGGATTTTCGTTCTCCGTGCCTAATGCCAGTACGATTGCGTTTTTACCTTCTGTTCCGGCTTCAATGGCGAAATCTTTTCCGGTAGCCGTTTTCAGATAGTCTGCCAGGAATTTTGCGTTGCGTTGCATCTTCTCGTTTCCTTCCGGATAGAGAATTTTCACACTGCTCTTGAGGATGAAGGGACTTCCTTGAGCGGTTACAATTTCTTGTGGCATGGGGATGATCTGGTAGTTGGCTTCCTGTTGCACCGATTGGCAAGAGGCAAAAAGTCCTGCTAGTGCCAGACATCCGGTTAATTTAAAGAGTTGCTTCATAAACTAAAAAATTAAGTGTTAAGTTATTAATAGATTAATTATAAGTTTCACGAATATGTTTGATTGTCAAAGGCAGCTCCTCTCCTTTCTTTATTTGGGGAGAAGTGATGACGACCGTTTTACGTTCTCCGGGAAGAAGGTCGAAAAAGTTGTCGCTGAAACGGGCTCCCTGCAAAGGAATTTCAATAAAGACATCTTTTGCAAGAGCGGGAGAAAACAATGTCAGTTCACACATGCCGTCTTTCTGTTTCATCTTGCAGGAAACGGTTGTTTCAGGCAGAAGCAGGTCTTTTGTTTTTCTAAAGAAATATACGGTTTCGGCAAGGGTGTTTCCTGCCTTGTCTTTCAGCGTCAGTTGCATGAAACAGCGTTGCTGTTCTTCCGGTGATAGCCAGGTGTCGTTTTTTATACGGTACACGCATTGGGAAGTGTTAGCCGGAACTGTCAATGTGTTGAGTCGTATAGGCTTGCCTTGTTTCTTTCCGTCAAAGTCTGTTACTTTCATTTCCAACATCAGGTGGTCTTTGGTGTCCGGACAGTCGGAAATCAGGTAGATATTGAGGCTGTCGTTCTGCTGGATAGGATTGATGAGGATTGGAGCAAAGACTCGTTTGGCTTGGTAATGCAGGGCTTTCCAATTACCGTAATAGTCGATGCTCGACCAGGATACTACCGGCCAGCTGTCATTCAGTTGCCAATACAGGGTACCCATACAGTAAGGACGGTTCCGGCGGTGTGCTTCCAGTCCGTGACGCATTCCTTGTCCTTGCAGCACTAGTCCGACATAGACAAAGTCTTCAAATTTTTCGGGGATGATATAGTCGCGCTCCATGTAGGTACGAATCAGGGCGTTGCCGATACTGCTTTTCTGATGAGCATTCATCACTTCCGATTCTATCTGATAATCTTCCGGAGCGGCGAAAGTGGAGATGGTCTTCATTTCCGGGAAGGACTGAAAACCGAATTCGCTCATGAAACGGGGCAGGTCTGTATCGAGTGACTCGAATGTTTTTTGACCATACCAGACTCCCCAGTTATGGCTGTCTCCTATCCCCCAGGATTCAGGACGCCCCCAGTTGGCAAAATACGGGGAGCTGTGTATGTAGAAACGGCCGGCATCCAGTTCCTTAACCTTGGCTGGAAGGAGCTGATGGAACAGTTTGTCGTAGCCTCGAAACATTTCCTGATAGATTTCGGGCGGGAAGTTCTTGTCGAATCCCCAATATTTTAAGGCTTCCAGTATTTCGTTATTGCCGCACCACATCGCCAGGGAAGCATGATTGCGAAGGCGACGGATGTTATAGCAGGCTTCCGCCTCTACCCTTTTCAGAAAGGTGGGGTCGGACGGATAGGGAGTGCAGGCAAACATGAAGTCTTGCCACACCAGTATTCCGTTTTCATCTGCCAGGTCATAGAAACGGTCATCTTCGTACGTTCCACCTCCCCATACACGAATGACATTCATGTTCGCTTCGCGGATGTCGCGGAATAAGGTTTGGTAGCGTTCGGTAGTGACGTTAGTCAAGAGTGCATCCTGGGGGATGTAATTGGCTCCTTTGGCAAACATAGGTACACCATTTACTTCAAAATAGAAGGATTCTCCGTCTTTATCTTTTTCATTAACGAGGCGAACAGTACGCAGTCCTATCCGGTGCGATTGCTCGGCTACGACTTTATCTTCTACTATGATTTGAGCGGAGAAATCATACAGGGCGGGCTTTCCCCATCCATTCGGCATCCAACGTACGGGGGATGCCACTTCGGAAGGTATGGAAACATGATTGATTCCGGGCTGTAAGGTGATTGCCTGGCTGATGCTTTTTTCTGCACTTCCTTCGAATGAGGTATTGATTCTCACCTCTGCCTGAAGTGGCCGGGGGAGTATGTTGTTTATTTCTAATTCATTAGACAGGTTTGCGAGCTGGTCGGTCAGTGCGAGTTGTTTTACGTGGTAGTCACTGATAGAAGCTGCGTCATAAAAACGGATGGTCACCGGACGCCAGATGCCGCTGGTCACCATGCGGATTCCCCAGTCCCAGCCATAGCTGTAAGGGGCTTTACGGGAGAATATGCTTAAATGTTTGTCGTGATGGTCGTTGTCTGCCGGATAGTTGAATCCGTTCGAGTTATATTGAGGCAGTGTCTGCCGGATGGGGGAATGAAAATAGATGTGAAGAAGGTTTTCTCCGATACGGAGTTGGGACTTGACGGGTATGGTATAACCGACAAACATGTTATCGGCTTTCAGCAACAGTGCTCCATTGAGGTATACATCGGCGTATGTGTCAAGGCCTTCAAAAACCAATTGGGCGTCATCCCGTTTCAGTTGTTCGGGGGTAACTGTAAAAGCAGTCCGGTATTCCCAGTCTTCATTTTCCACCCACTGAATCTTTTGTTCATTGATGCCATAAAAAGGATCGGGAAGTTGTTTATGGTTAATAAGATCCTGATGAACGGTGCCCGGAACCTGTGCCGGTCGCCACAGCTCCGTCCCTGCCTGGGAAAACTCCCAGCCTGTATTTAGAACGACAACTTCGGAATTGTCATTGCTCTGTGCATATGCCATACTGCAACAGCATAGTAGTTCACATGCTATTTGAGCCTTTTTTCCGATCAAATTAATCATCATAGTGGGGGCATTAGATATTAACGGATTCAAAGATATTATTTTTTCAGCAAATTTCACTGATAATTTAACAAAATATGTTGTTTTTGCACGCCACGATAAATATACGGTTTTATTCTTTTATCATATCGGATAGTTTAACCGCTATTATATCTATCATTTCATTCCTAACAAATCTGTTAATTTCACCGCCTGAAAAGTCATGTGTGCCACACTGCTCTCATATAGAATACCGATTGTCTCTTTATCAATCATCGTCAGGCAACTATATCCCCATCCTTCTGCTTCGTCGAGCATGATTTGATGTTCGGGCAACCAGGTAAGTCCTTTATCCAGACTTGCTTTTATTGTTATATGATTGCGCCCTTTAGTCGTATCCGGATTTGAAAACAACAGGAGGTCTTTATTCAAAACGTTGTCCTTGGCATCGACATGAATCAGACTGGCCATACATACCGGTTCCTGAAGTGCCTTACGTGAAGATGGGTGTTCTGTCCAGGTTTTTCCCAAATCTTTCGTTATGGCAATAGCCCGGCTTCCTCCTCTATTGTCACGCATATTCAGCATCAATACTCCCGGTTCTATTTCCGCAACTTGTGCTTCCGTTGTATTTGTTCGTGCCAGATGATGCATTTTCCATGTTTTTCCCCGGTCTTTACTATACATGATTCCTGCATTCGGGATACGGGTAGAGTCGATAAACTGTGTTGGAAATACTAATGTACCGTCGCTCATCGTTATTCCTCGTCCTGGACCTTGAAGCAGAAAATACCAGGACGGATCTTTTACCTGCTCTGTTATATTGATCGGTTTCGACCATGTTTTACCATCGTCTGTGCTCTTTGCCAATACCAGCTGTGCGGTATGGTTTATATCCATTCCCGGATGGGAGCTCCACCAGGCACGTTGATTACCCATACCATGTGTCCATGCGGCAACCACCCAGACGGTATTCGTTTGAGTATCTACCAAAATAGAGGGATCTCCTACCCCATTCTGTGCTTTAGGCAAACCGCCATACTCACCAAATGAAAGCGGAAGACGCATTTTCTCCCAGCTCTTCCCTCCGTCAGTGCTACGACTCAAACCCACATCTACATATTCCTGTAAATCGACACTACTATTATATCGGACATCGTACACTCCCAATAATGTTCCTTTATTGGTTGTCACTAATCCGGGAATACGGAAGGAAGCAGAACCGTCATTACCAGCATGACGAACTCCGACTGCCATCCGGTGAGTAATAGCTTTCGGAGAAATAAATTTACAATAAAGTTCTTTCCCATCCACTTTTACAGCACGTAAATCAGAGACTATTTTAGTATGCAAAGAGGCATCTGTTTTTATCTGCAAACTGATCCAAAAAAAGTTGACACCTGGAAATAAATTGTAATTACCTCTTAATACAACTTTTTCCGATGGTCCGACCTCTGCACATTTTATGGAATAGGAAGGATTAGCCGCCAATGTCGCACCCGGTCGATGGCTGGATATGTACTCTACAGGGGCAAAGCGATTTTTGTTTTGATCTTGTAAGGCCTCTGTTCCTCCATAATAGAGTTTGATTGCCTGAACATCCGCTAAGTTGGTACTTTTACTGAAATCTAAAACAACTTCATCGAGTATCTTGCTTTCCTTTGCATCCAACCGGATATAGAACAGAACATTATCCTGCCGCTCTATCAAAACCGGGATTTGTGTTTCATGGATAAATACTGTGTCTGAAGCTTTTACGTCAAAAGAATAGCCTAATAAGACAAGGAAAAGTAAATAAAAAATTCTTCTCATAATGGGGGGTATTAGTTAGTTTAACGCGATAAAGATAAAACTTTTCTACCATAATACAGCTATGCAAACAGTTAACTTTCATTTTACCAAGTTCTGGTAGGACTAGTCAATACTTTGACCACCATTCTGGCTCTTGTCATCATTGATAAGGTAGGCCGCAAGAAACTTGTTTATTACGG
>OGGD01000686.1_pt1 | contig 22125 bp, 20 predicted proteins | sample 1571091 | NCBI WGS metagenome assembly OGGD01 (sample SAMEA2582073, study PRJEB24529) | metagenome | biome: Human gut stool | place: China | collected 2011
GTAAGGCCGTTTTCCTGAAAGGGTAAGCGGCTTTTTCTTGTACCTGCGTGATTTTTGATACGCAAAAGTGATGCAGATTCACTTTTGTATATTGATAATGAAACGTGTAGGAGGCCCCCTTTTCAGTCGTTTGTAGCAAGTTTGTAGCAGATCTGTAGCAAAATTCGGGGAGGAACGGCAAAATGGCTCCGAAAACCCGATTTTTGCAGATTTTTGGGTATAAAATTTTATCATTGAATTTTGTGCAGAATGACGGTGGTGCTTTTCATTCGGATTCTGATGCCGTACAATAAAGGAAAAGATCATGGATGAAAGGAGAAATCGCTGTGCGCTACACCATCCGGCATTTTGATTTGCCGCTGCTTACCTTTGAAGCAAACATGGACAGTGCAGATACTGGCCTCCATTTTATAAAGGTCTACGAAGAAAACCGTTCTTTTCTACCTTTGAATCTGACTGTATCAGAAGATGGTGTAGAACGCTGGCTGCGGCATCGCGCAATTCCGAAGAACCGAGCGTATGTAGACGCTCTGCTCTCTAAGGTGGGGCTTTCTTTGAATCGACCGCTTGGAATTATTGCAGCCAATAAAGGTCTTTCACTCAATGATTGCTTTTGGGTAGATGCAGAGGGCTCCGGTGACACCTTTGAAAAAGTAAATCTTTACGATAACCGATTCAGTCAGGTGCTGGCAGCAATCGCCTTTACAGGATATGGCAGCAGCATACGAACTTCGCTTGCGTCCTGCCCGGAGTTCTCGACCAACGGGATGCTGCCAAAATGCTGGCGCAGACAAAACGGAAAAATCTATCTTTATAAAGGTGGCACGTCAGGGTTCAGCAATTTTGGATTTGAACCGTACTCGGAACTGTATGCTTATCAAGTTGCACAGGTGATGGGCGTGAATGCGATTCGCTACACTCTGACGAAAGATCTGAAAAAGACGCTTTGTTCCAAGTGTGAGCTGTTCACCGGCAAAGAGTATTCTTATATTCCCATCGGACAGCTTGTGTCCAAAGGCGGAATAAAAGCGATTTTAGCGTATTATCAGACGTTAGGGCAGAACTTTGTGGATGCACTGGAAGATATGCTGGTCTTCGATGCAATCATCTGCAATACAGACCGCCACTATGGAAATTTTGGTGTGCTGGTAGACAATAAAACCAACACGATTGCGGCACCTGCACCGCTGTTTGACCACGGAAACTCGCTGTTCAGTCTGGGCGGAACGGATCTTTGGGACAACCAGAAAGCATTTGATGAATATGCCCGCACACTGCTTCCGCTTGCATACGATGATTTCTTTGCAGCTGCAAAGAGTGCAATGAAACCTCGTCACCGTGCAATGCTCCATAAGCTGCTGGATTTCCATTTTGACCGCAGAGCGACACGTTATAATCTGCCGCCAAATCGCTTGAAGATGATCGAAAAAGAGGTACAGCGCAGAGCAAGAGTACTTTTAGGGTAAAAAAGAAATCGCCAAACGTGAGAGATTTTTCTCTCATGCATTGGCGATTTTTTGTATATCTGAAGCTGTCACACCGTGCCAGTTCATCGGGATCGGTCATGGAATACTCAGTAAACATATTTAGCGCAGAGTGGGAGCCGTACTTTTTAATAGGCAAGATGCCTGTCATGTAGGCCAATGCAACGTAACGGATTCTTATTTCAAATACGATTACGAGGAAGACTGGATCGCTGACCCGATGGTCAAGGAAATGATTCAGGATGTGGATAAGTCTACCGTTATCGACAGTGGTGTCATTGATAGCCCGGTCTTGGGAAAAATTCCGCCGATTGGTTTGTCTGGTGGTATAAAGACCCTGATTTTGGTAAAGTTTGAGCCAGAGAAAGTGTTCAATGCATCGACTTGTGGTGACCATCACTGACTTAACGGCGTTAGTTTGAGTGGCCTTTCACTATTCTGAAAAAACATCAAAAAATATCTGATGCCATTATAAGTAGTCCAACAAAACCTATTTATACCAATTTCCTTCAGATAGTACCAACGCGGGTCTTTAGAATCACGGTGTTTCCCTCCACGCGATAGGAACCACTGTTTGCGGGCAGAAAAAAGCTATCCCCTTTTTGCAGCGGCATCTTCTCGTTTTCTCCGATCAGAGTACCATTTCCGTCCAGTATCACCAGTGAGGTGAACGACTCGTCATCACATACATCAGTAAAACTACCGGTCATGCGGTCTACCGTAAAGTACTCGCACCGGATCAGATGCCCACCAAAATTATAATCGTCACGCGGCGGTGTCCGCTTTGCAACATCCTCCGCTTGTTCTGTGTGCAGCTGACGCGGTTTGCCGGTGGCATCCCTGCGATCATAATCGTAAACGCGGTAGGTCACATCCGAATTCTGCTGGACTTCGGCAATCAGGATCCCTTTTCCGATAGCATGGACTGTGCCGGATGGGATATAGAAGCAATCTCCTTTGCATACAGGTACTGCATTCAGCACCTCAGGCAGCGTATTATCTTCGATTCGCCTGGCAAATTCCTCCCGGGTGATTTGCTGCCGGAATCCATAGTATAAAAATGCTCCCGGCTCGGCATCCACAACATACCACATCTCTGTTTTACCATACTGATGTTCGCGGTTTATAGCATAGAAGTTGGAGGGATGTACCTGAATGGACAGCGGCTGTGCTGCATCAATCAGTTTAATCAGAATCGGGAAAGGATGAAAAAGCATTCCAAAGCTGCCCAGTACCTGCGGACCTTCCGCATCCAGATACTGCTGCAGCGTTTTGCCGGCATAGATTCCGTTTTCAATCATGCTGGGAGCAGACGGATGACAGGATAACATCCACGCCTCCGCAATGTTAGCACCTTCGTACTGCATATGATAATCTTTTCGCAGACGCTGTCCGCCCCAGATCGTTTCGCGACAGGCGGGCTGTAATTTCAGTATAGCCATAGTCTGGCATCCTTTCTGTTTTGTTATAGCAGGTTGTATTTTTATGATGCTCCAATGGTTTAAGATGAAGACGACATGAGAAAATCGCTCATATCAACTTACGAATTAACGCTATATTTTTTGCAAAAAATGCAAAAAAGCAGCCCGGATTCTTCGTTCCGGGCTGCTTTTCAAGGAGGAATCTGTTCTGCTGCATCCCGCAGCGTAAGATAATTACAATTTTTCGCTGTTCAGCAGTTCCTGCATTGCCATGGTCACAGGCTCTTCATTGGCACCTTCTACCGTGATGTGCAGTACATCCCCGGGCTTTGCACCAAGGCTCATCAGTGCCATCACACGGGCAGCGTTTGCTGTTTTGGAGCCGCCGATCTTAGCAAAACTGATCTCGCAATCTGGGTGTGCCTTGGCAAGCTTTGCAATCTGACCAGCCGGTCTGGCATGGATGCCCAGCTGATCCTGCACGGTATACTCAAACTCTTTCATTGTTCCGTTTCCTCTTATACAAAAATCACTTGTTGGCAGCGGCCTTGCGTGCCAGTTCCATGCAGCCCTTGCCATCCATGCGACCATAGGTCTGCATAGGGATCACACCAAAGCCCTTGCCCTTCTGCTCACACAGAGGCTTATATTCCTTTTCCAGATATCGCACCTGCGGACCCAGCAGCAGCACATCCCAGTCATCCAAAATATCCGGCACGGTACGCACAGGGCGTGCCTCGATGACATCGGACGCATCGGCAAACTTTTTCATATTATTGACCAGCAGACTGGTGGACATACCTGCGGAACAAGCTAACAGAATCTTCATACTACTTACTCCTTTTCTGAATCATGATTTTACTTGCTTTCTTTCAGGGTCTGCACAGTCTGGTACAGATCCATAAACTGCTCGGCCATATCGCGCATCACTTGTGCCATGGTCAAATGGTCCTGTGCGTGCACCAGAATGATGTTTACGGGCACAGGATTGCCTTCGGCCTCCTGCTGCAGCATTTCGGTCTGGGCATCGTGGGCTTTTACCATGGTCTCATCGGCGGCAGCCAGATGCTTGCGGGCACCTTCAAAATCTCCCTGCTTGCAGCAATCAATGGCCTGCATACTTTCCGCCTTGGAATCGCCTGCAATGCCAATCAGGGTAAAGGATGCCTCGTATAGTGCTTCCATATCTTCGCTCATAACGATTCATACTCCTTTTGAGTCTTGCTGTTTTGTTTTTGAGTTTTATTCTCTCTGCTTCCACCGTTTTCCCCACACAGAAGCCGCATGAACCAAGGGTAATCCCGGCAGTGGATCAGGCTTTTCACACGGGCGGTATCCTGCATGAAGGAGGTAATGGACAGATAGAACTTCTGAAGCTCAGGGTGCTCCCCATCTGCGATAGAGATAAGCAGCAGCACCTGTACATCGTTTTCTACCCAGCGAATGGGTTCGTCCAGAATGCCTACAGCCACAAAGGTATTTTCACTTAATACCTTGTACGCGTGCGGGAATGCCACAAGCGGGCAGAAATCCGTGCGGGCAAGTTCTTCGCGCTTAAGTACCGCCGAATAGAAACCCTGCGGCAGCGGCATTACCCGGTCGATCTGCGTACATAGATTAAAGATGGCTTCTTCCTTAGTACGGCCTTCCACATGGGGGAAAAACAGCTCCGGCCGATAATATGCGGACAGAAAATCTGCTGAGCTGCCTTCCAGAATGCTCTGTACGACCCGCATACTGGACTGGTTGAGAAAATCCTCTACCCGGATAATGGGAACATTCACCTTCTGGTGGATGGGCACTGTGGAAAAGATGTAATCGATCTTGGAAAAATCATATTGTTCCAGATGAAAAACGTCGCATACTTCGATGTTGTCCAGATACTTGGAAAACTCTTCCTCGAACCGATAGGCAATCAGGCGGGAGCTTGCCCCACCGGAAGAGCACACTACCAGAACGTTCTTTTTTTCAAAGCCCTTCCGTTCCTGCTCCAGTGTGAGTTGGAAAATATAGGCCAGAAACCCGATTTCGTCCTCCGAGACGTTCCGTCCATAGTGCCGATGCAATGGGATCGCTGCCTGTTCGGCCAGTGCATACGCCAGGGAATAATGCTTTTGCACCTCGCATAGCAGTGGGTTTTCAATGGGCATTCCATAGCGCAGACGAATATCCATTGCGACCAGATGCTGTCCCAGATTCATGCGCAGCAGAAAGTTTGTGCTGTAATCCAGCTTGAAGCTTTCGTAGATGGATTCCAGCATATCGTCCACCAGCGCCATGATCTCCGGAGCGATGACCACGTTTTCATCTTCGCGGTCTGCGCTGCTGTAGTTGCATTTGCCGGCAATATTCAAGGCCAGAAACAGCACCTCCGGCTCCGGAAGACGAATATCGAACTGTGCTTCCAGCAACTCAGCCAGATAGTGGGCGGCAGCATACACATTCTCGTTGATGTCCGGTGCGCTGTCCTCTTCCAGCAGTGGAATAAATGCGTGCTGTAATGCGCGGTGAATGGTTGCAAAAATGGTGTTGACCAGATTGCGGAAGTTGATCTCGGAAAAATGCAGTGCGTGTTTGTGCATAGCACTCATCAGACACTGCGATATGCGCTGTGCCATATTGCGATAGCCTGCACCGCCGTCCGGCATCATATTGTTGTAATTGGCCAACACGTGTGCCGTGCAGTTGCGGATATCGATCTCTCTGCCAGTAACGCGAATGCCATAATTCGGACGCCGCAGGATCGACAGATGATACTTGGCCAGTTCTTCCTCTACCTGATGCAGGTCACCGGAAATGGTATACTTGCTGACGTATAACTCCTCGCTTACATCATCCAGCTTTACATAGTCTACTTGACCGAGCAACAGCACCAGCAGGTAACGTACCCGTTCCTCGCTGCCGGAAGGAATAAAGTGTGCGGCAGCATTTTCTCCGCTGCTCAGGGTCTCAAACAGAGCACGGTCATTCACCTGCAGAAGATAGCCATGGCGGGTGCGAGCTAGAATGTCCGCACCATTTTCCTGCAGCTTTTCGCGCAAATCCTTTACCATGCCCTGCGCTGTCTTGGAGCTCACTCCCAGCGCTTTTGCCAATGTGCCGGAAGTGCAATATTCTGTCTCAGAAAGGGCCAGCAACAGTGCCCGCTCCTTCGCTCCTAACATTCGCACACTTCCCTCCATTCGGTGCCTTTATCAGGCGGTAGTACACTGGAAATAAACTGTGTTCAACTGCGGGTCTGCCTTGCACAGCTTCTTCAGCTCAGCAGCCTTCTCCTTGTCATCGCCGTTGGGAGCATTGAAGCTGAGCTTCATCCCCACTTTGGAAACGTACACAAGACCCAGACTCTCTGCTTTTTCACGGAAGAGATCCGCACGCAGCGGAGCATTTACGATAACCATAATTAGATTCTCCTTGCTTATTGAGTAAAGTTTGAAAAATGTTTTTTCAGAGCCAGTTCAGACGGAACGCAATAAAGTAGAACAGGATGAGTACACAGACCGCCGTTTGCACGTATTTTTCCCGCTGGCTGAATTCTGATTTTTTGCACCAGATACGGTATAGTGCATAGGGCGGAAACAGCACCACAAAGGGATAGGTGATTTTTTTGTACCGGGTAAAAACGTGAGGATCGTTGGGATCCGGCGCGTTCAGCTCGTCGCGCATTTTCTGGATGCGCAGCTGCTGTTCTGTGGTAGCCTGCGGGGTCACCTGATAATAGGTGGTCTTTTGCTTTTTCTTTTTCTGTGCTGCCATGTTTACGTCCATCCTTTCCTGCCTTCCGCAGTGTAGAAAGCATTGCGGCGCCACTGTTTACCGGTATTCGGCGCTGTCGTCCTCCAGATCAAAAGACTGCTGCTCAATAGTCTGTTTGTAGAAGAACGCGCTCTTTTTCAGGTGACGATCCCGGTTGTGCTCCAGATCGATCTCCACCAACCCATAGCGGTTCTTGAATGCGTTGCGGGGGCTTACGTTATCGGTAAATGCCCACAGCATATAACCCTGGCAGTTACAGCCCTCTTTAGCGGCGCGGATCGCACAGTCCAAATGTTCCTTGATGAAATCGATACGATAATCATCCTGAATGATGCCGCTCTCGCTCCGATAACGTTGCTCGTTTTCTACGCCCATGCCGCTTTCGGAGATGAACCAAGGCATATTGCCGTATTCATCGCGCATCCGAATGCCCATATCATACATGATCTCGGGACCAATCTCCCAGCCGCGGAAGGGATTCATACGGCGTCCCGGCATATCCCACTCTTCATAGTAGAAGTTGGGGTGGAAGGGGGCTTTGGGGTTCACTGCAGTGGTGCGCCCCTTGACACGGTTAGGGTGATACAGGTTCAAGCCCACCCAGTCCATAGTGTTTTCCTTGATATCCTTCAGCTCCTCGGGGGTTGCGTCCACATGGATACCGTGGCTTTCCAGCAGATCAAAGAACCCCGGCTGGAACTCACCCTTGATGGCGGGATCCAAAAAAACCTTGTTGTAGAACAGATCGTACATTTCCGCAGCTTCGCGGTCGTAGGCAGAATTGGAGCGGGGGTAGGCCATCTCCACATTGATGATGGTGCCAAATTTGCCGCCGGGCTGACGATAACCGCCTTCCTTGAACAGCTTCATCACGCGGTTGGTAGCCAGCGCTTTATTATAGTTCCAGTCCATCCACTTCTGGCTGTTCTGCTCAAAAGGCCAGCGCTCAGAGTCCAGATAAACGCGGGTTTGCACCACCACCGGCTCGTTGAAGGCAAACCAGTATCTTACCTTACGGCCAAACCGCTGGAAAGCAGCCTCGGCATAGCGGACGAACAGATCAACGACGTGTTTGGAACCCCAGCCGCCATATTTGATGAACAGCTCGCCGGGCAGCTCGTAGTGCTCCAGACAAATCATAGGCTCCACGCCTGCCGCGCGGCAGGCATCGAGCATCTTTTCAAAGTAAGCAGCATATTCCTCGTCCACAACCACGTTTTCGTAGTCGGTCAGGAACCGTGCCCAGTTCAAGGAGGTGCGGTAGCATTGCAGACCAATCTGCTTCATCAGATCCACATCTTCCTGATAACGGTCGTGGAAGTTGGTTGCTACAGCCGGGCCGTAGCCGTTGTGCCATGCACTTTTATGGTTTTTGTACCACAGATCCATGTAAGAATCCTGCGTATCCTTTTTGCCGTTCCAGCCTTCCGTTTGCCATGCGCTGGAGGCCGCACCCAGAAAGAACCCCTGCGGCAAAGTAACGTGTCTGAGCATAATTTTTCCTTTCGTTCCGTTCAAAAAATAAAAGTGCTGCCCTGCAGCCCGGGCCGAGCCACATGGACGGTCCCGACGCGGGCAGCGCTTTCAGATAGAAGTTAAGCAGTTCAGTCAAGTTGAAAAGGAATCGTGTGCGAATCAGGCTTCCTCTGCAACGGGTTCCTTGTTTGCCAGAATAACAAACGGGGTGTAGATCACCACGGAAACCACAATGCAGATCAGCTGTGTAATCACTGCGCCGATGCTACCGCCGGTGGACAGCCATGCACTGATGATCGGGGGCGTAGTCCAAGGCATAGCATACAGTGCTACACCTGCAAAGCCGATCTTGGTAGCAAAGTAGCCAATGGTGCCGTTGATCAGCGGGGTGATGATGAAGGGCAGAACCAGATAGGGATTCAGCACGATGGGCAGACCAAAGGTCATGCACTCGTTGATCTCAAAGATGCCGGGGCCGACGCTCAGTTTGGCGATGGCACGATAATCTGCACGCTTGGAGAACAGGAAGATCGCAATGATCAGACCCAGAGTACAACCGGAGCCACCCAGAGACATATAGGTGTCCCAGAAGCTCATGTTGATGATGTTGTACTTGCTCATGTCGGTAACGCCCTGTGCAATCAGGTCGGTGTTTGCCAGAATGGCTGCGTTCAGCAGCGGGTCACGGACGGCCTTGATGATCTGGTTGCCGTGGATACCGATGCACCAGAACAGCTGTGCCACCAGCATGAGGATCAGCAGACCGGGCAGACCCTGCATGACGCTTTCCAGCGGCTTCTGCAGGAAGGTATAAATCAGCTCGTAAAGGCTCTTATTGCACAGCTTGACCAGCGCAAAGTTGACAGCTGCGCAAATAAGAACGGTGAATGCAAACGGGCACAGAGAACTGAAGCTCTTGGTCACGTTGGCGGGCACGGTGTCCGGCATCTTAAAGTCGAATACGTGAGATTTTACAAACTTGCTGTAGATTTCCACCGAGACCAGTGCAATGACCATACCAAGGAACAGGCCGCGTGCTGCGGTGTAATCCTTGCCCAGCACATTGGGAACGGTGACCTGAACGTCATTTACAGTGGTCACAACGTAAGTAGGCAGGACCGAAATAAAGGAACATACAGCCACAACGCCGGAGTCCGGACTATCGCCTAAGCCGTTCTGCTTGGCAAGTTCCATACCGATCAGAAATACAGCAGCCACCGTAAAGAAGTTCAGTGTCGCGTAGTTGGCGGCGGTGAACAGATCAGTGAACATCCCAAGCCAGGACATACCGGGCAGCTTAGCCAAGCTGATACCAGTGGTAGTGGTAGAGCACACAACATTGGAGATCAGTGTGCAGAACGCGCCGGTCAGAATGACAGGCATTAAGGTATAGAATGCATTCTTGATGGATGCCATGTGCTTTTGGTTGCTGATTTTTCCAGCCACCACAAGCAGCTTCTCACTGGCGTTGTCAGTGAATTTGCTCATGTTTTGTCTCCTCTTTCTTGAATTTTTGACCTTCGTTGACTGAACGTCTTACATCTTTGTTTCCATTTGACCGATCGTGAATCAGGCAAACGGAAAACCGATCACATCCATATTGTACATAGTTTTGTCATAATAACTCAACAGAGGAATCTTCTCCAATAAGTTTCACAATTAAAGAACTTCCGCATAGTGTTATGTAAACCACCACGGCACAGGTTAAGGCTTAAAACAATCATTTGAACGCCGACCTTCCATTGCATTAAATCCTACGAACCAATGATACCGCGGGTGACCTGTGATTGCAACGGATCAATCGTCGAATATAGTGTTGAAAACAGATTTGTCGGCACCGGAGTGCTATTATTCTGTTTTCTAGGTTACCTGCAAATGGTGCCTGTAAACGGTGATTTCTGTTTTGAATCGGGCGCAAAGGTAAGCAAGAATGTAGTTGAGTACCAGAAAGTGAATTATGCAAACAAAAAAGAAAGCTGCCATCCATGAGAGAAAAATTCTCATGGATCGGCAGCTTTTCTCTTTGAAGCTGTTATACCTTCGTTGTGGTCAGAACCTCATTATTGACCAGCTGATTGGCCTTGTCAAAGACTTCGATCATCTGGTGGGCTTTTCGGATGGAGATAGACTTCATCCAGCGTTTTGGATTTGGGCGTGTGCCCGACAGCACGTTTCAGGATATCTTTGCACGAAAAGAAAACAGAAAAACAATAGTCAGCAGACGTAAAGCTATCATAATTTGAAACAAAAGCTCTTGACAGAAAGCTATTTGCAAAATATCCTTAAAAATAAGCAGAAACATTGACCTCTAAAAATAAGGAGCGGACGATGGCATTTGAATTAGGCGGACGCGCTGATAAGTTTGGCAATCGATACGAACGAAGATATTTCGTGTCTCTCATGGCAAAGGTTTTGCAGGGCGGCTTGCTGAGTGTACAGAGTGAGCCCACAGGTGACGATGAAAGCGGCACGGATATTATCGTAGAATACCAAGGCGGAAGGAAGGATTTTCACCAGTGTAAGGCACGCAACGGCAGCAATGAGCACTGGACGATGTCTGCGTTAGCACGGCATAAGGTGTTTCAGCATATCAAGGATCATGTAAAGACGGAGCAGAATCACTTTGTGTTTGTGACTGCACTTCCCTTTGTGGCGCTGAATGATTTGTGTCTGGCGGCCAGAAATTCGGACTCCTGTCAGCGCTTTGTAACGGATCAGCTGACGACGTATGGCCGAAAAAATCTATTCGATCAGTGGCGAAAAAATCTTGGACTGGGAGAGACAGCAGCGGATCAGGAACAGTCTGCATTCTATCTGCGGCAGTTTGAAATATGTACGCTCAGTGATGATTCGGTAGAGGGAGATCAGTGGAAATACGTGCTCGGCAGTATGTTCACCGGGAACCCGGATGATGTCTATGATGTCCTTTTGAACCTGACGGAGAACGATAATTATGGCAAAACGCTCACGGCGGGGATATTGCAGCAATATCTGGAACAGCGGGGATACCAGCGCCGGCTTCTGGCCTCCGATATCAATATCCCACTGCAGATCGAGCGTCTGAATCATCGGTTCAAGTCCCACTTCCGCCCCATCGGCGATCATCCTTTCCCCATACAGGAAGCTCACACGGTGTTGCAGACCATTCTGGCAGGCAAAAATGTTTTGCTCCTTGGCGATGCAGGCATCGGCAAAAGTGGTTGTGTGCAAGCATTGTTGGATGAGCTGGATAATGAGCATATTCCGTACTTGGCGCTTTCAGTTGACCAAAAGGTTCCCCAAGGCACACCGGAATACTACGGCGAAGCTTTGGGATTCAGGGCTTCGCCAGTGCTTTGCCTAGAGAGCCAGTTGGCCAGTGGTCAAATGGGAGTTCTCATCTTAGACCAGTTGGACTCCCTTCGCTGGGCGACCCGTTCATGCGAAGAAGCACTGGGCGTCTGCGGAGAGATGCTACAGCAGGTGCAGGCTTTAAGCTGCGGAGGAGACCGGACTGTCCGGGTCATTTTGGTCAGCCGCAAGTTTGACTACGAAAACGATTTGGCGCTGCGCAGGCTTTGCACATCGGCAACCCCTGAACAGTCTGGTCTCTGGGAGCCAATCGAATTGCACGCATGGGACGAAGAACGGGTGGAAACTTTTGTAGGCAAAGAACGTTATGCCTGTATGTTGCCAGCCATGAAACGCATTTTGCAGATCCCCTGTTACTTATACATCTGGCAGTTCCTGGAGGATGCACGAAAAGATAATGAGTTTGCTACTCCGGTTGACCTGATGAAAGAATGGAAAACGCAGATCATTCAGCATGGAGAACAAAAAAACATCCACGCAGATGCCATCGAGTCATTTCTAAACGTTTTACTGAGCTTGATGCAGGAAACTCCTTGTGTCCCGGAAATGGCACTCCCGGGCAACCAGCAGGTGCAGGAATTCCTGATTTCAGAAAACGTATTATACAGAAATGAAGGCTGTTTGGCATTTGTTCATCAAAGCATGGCCGATTACCTGAATGTAGAGTGCTGGCTGCAAGATATTCTGCACAGGAAAAGGGTGGAAGAACTTCTGCCTTCTTACAATGCCCAGGGGCCGGAATATCGGGTGCGGCTGCAGATGCTCTGGCAAGTGTTGCTGCGCGCTGGCACAACATTGTTTTTAGACAGAGCCGAAAGTTTTCTGAGCAGCAAAAACATCCGTTATTATTACAAGTGTACCGTTTGGGAAGCGCTCGGGCAGATAGAGGCTCCCGGAGAAAAAATCATGGCGTTCATTCAGGCGCACTGGAATGAAGATGTCTGGAGAGAAACAATCCTGCACCGTGTTTTCTGGGGGCACAGTGCATTTATTCGGCAGTATGTAACGGCCGGGTTTGCCGCATCTTGGGCCGACCCCACGGCGTTGTGGCTGCTGAGCCCGCTTGTGACGAGCGACCAGACTTTTGTAAGAGAGGCCGTGCTGCCCTGTATTGGAAAAACACCAGAAAACGACCAGAATATCTTAAGGCTGTTCTGGATGCACAAAAATCTGGAACGCCAAACGGTTGAACTATGTCTGCAGATTCTGAAAACACAGCCAACCCTGGGGCTGAATACCAGTGAGTACGAATCATGGGTGGAAACATGCCCTGATAAGGCGGTGGAATATCTGGCTCTTGTTTTTGGACAAACATTGTCACATCAGGAATATATCGCACCAAAATTCATGGAACTTTCCCAGAAACGCCCCAAGGGTGTACTGGAAGCTCTGTGTCCGTTGGTAATTGAGGCATCCAAAGGGGAGGAGGTTTGGATGCAATGGCGAGCATATAATAGACATTACGATGGTGTGCGCTGCTACGTAAAGCTGATACAGGATTCGTTGCAGCAGCTGGTACAGCAGGATCTGCCGTATGTAGAAAACTTTGTAGTGAATCACCTGCATACAGTATCTTGGCTGGAACATGAATGGATCTTAAAAACGCTCCTGCTTTTACCGGAACGAGACGCCACGCTAGCCTATCAATGGCTGATGGAGCAGTTCCCGGAACACTTTCTAGACACAACGAGCCCGGAAGAGCGGATGATGACCTATGCGGCAGAGGTGTTGAAAAAGTTTTCTCCCTTCTGGTCCGATGCCCAATTTGACCAAATGGAGCAGCGCGTTGTTTCCTATCACTCTCCCGATATGCTGGAAAATGCACGAGATCGGTTCAGCTTGAAAGCGTATTGGCCCTACTGGGGTAGCCTGCAGGAAGCGCTTTTGCCCGCGATGGATCCAGCCAGAAGCAAAAGCAAAGCGCTGCAAGCTGTGCTGCAGCGTCGGAAAGAACAGGGTTTTGGAGATGTATGGTATAAAAAAGGAGGACTCATAGAAAGCTATATCGTTCGTTCGTCCATTGCAGATCATGCAGAAAAGCTGAGCGATGCGGCATGGATCCGATTGCTCACTTCGGACATGCCGCATCTATCACCTCGTGGTACCATTCAGCAGTACTTCCATCGGCCGGGACTGGAATCCTCTCCCAGAGAGTTTGCCCGGACACTGGAAAACTTTTTCGTCACAGAGCCTTTGCGGCTGGCTGGTATTGCAGAAAAACTACCCGAGCAGATTGATGCGCATTATTCGGCGGCAATTCTGAATGTATTCGCCAAAAAAGAAGTATTTGATGCGGTCGGGTTTGAAACTGTTGAAGCTATTGCAGAAAAATTCACACGTTGCATGACAGCGGAGATGGAGTATGAGCTGGCTTCAGGATTTTGCGGTTTACTGATCAACCACCCGGACGCCCCTTGGTCTGCTGAAAGCTATCAGCGTCTGCGCTTTCTGGCTGTTGCGCATAAAAACCCGCAGGAAAACATGTACAATATAACATCGAGTAACGACCCACAGAACAAATCCTGTCAGTGTCTCCAGGACAACGTGCTGAACAGCATCCGGGGGTATGCGTTCCGAACGATCGCAGAAACTTTATGGAAGTACCCGGAAAAAGTAGAGGATTGGAAGACCGTCCTCGAGCATGGTCTTCAGGATCCGCATCCTTCGGTTCGCTATGCCGTGATAGATGCACTTGCAGCAGTCAGTAGAGTAGACAAGCCTTTTGCCTGCGAAGGCTATTGGGAAGTTTTGCAGCAAGATCCGCGTTGCATTTTACACTATACATCCGGATGGTTTATCATCAATCATAACTTTTCTCTCCTTTCGCAAAATGATGGAAAGCACGGATGGCTTTTCATAATAAGCATATCTTTTTGAGATATGGGACTCTTAAAGAGGGATTAAGGGTACCAAGGAAGATCTGGCATTTTTGAAAAATCATAACGCTCCAAAGAATGCAAATCGGGTTGTACTTCCTCATATTGGGCGTTTAAAGGGGGAACGACATAGCCGCAGTTAAAGAAGAGGCTCTGGTCATGCAACGGGACGCCATCACAATCGATGTATCCACAATCGCCGGAGTGGCAACATGGAGGCTCTGTAAAGTAAATTGGAGCGCCCATAGTTGAAAGCAGATCAGCGTACTCGGGAGAAACAGGGTTTTCAAAAAATCCATCTGGGATGTTCATGATAAATCCTCCTATTATTTAATGGACTGTGGTAGGTCAACATTCACCTGAATGCAATCAGTGCACGGGTGAGTCTCGTCTCCTATGTAAACGTATTCGGACAGCAGAAGACACTGGCCGGCTTTTAATGTTTTGAGCAGTTCAGCTGTTTCGGCACGGTGCTGTGGGGGCGCCAACATCTCGGAACATGCCCGAAGTTCTGTGAGTGGTGGCTTAAAAAACAGCTTGGTTCCAGTTTGGCTCAACGCCAACTGCTCATCTGAGCTAAAGGCTTTCAGAGATTGCGAAATAAGGATGGAACCGATAGAAAACCGACGACCTTCTGTGATGATTTGATTCAAAACTGTGCCTCGACCAAGCTTTAGATTCTGCACTTCATCGACCATAATGATGATTGGAGTTTGCAGCGCACGGGCAGAACGGAACCAATCATATAGCAGAAGTTCTGCTAGGATAATTCGTATGCCAGCAGGATACCCGCTTAGATCAAAGACGTGAATATTCGGAGAAAGCGGGAGAGAAGTGCTGCCTGTTTTTTGGAACTCGAATACGTTGTTCCGCAAAAGAGGTCTTAGACGATTGGCCAGTGTGCGGGCACTTGCCAAACCGGAGTTCTCAAGTTCCTCAAGAATACTGGGAAAAATTCGTAGAGATGTCTCTCTGCAATCTACACGGGATTTTATAGCATCGGTAAGAATTGCGGCCTGCGTAGGCCCCAACCGATAACCTTTACTGATGATCTCAGATAATCCATAAGCAGTGTCATATGAATCCTCTATACAGCCATCGTAAATTTTAGGGGTTATTAAGTCGCTTGCCACTGCTTTTCTATACAGATTATGTCGTATCACGAGCGATTCAAATTCTGGCGACAGAGCCTTGCAAATGTGTTCGGGAGACATTGTTTGGTTTATGTCTATGGCAAGTGCAGGAATACCTTGTTTAACATACTGGATAGCAAGACTTATACTAGCAGTACTTTTACCGCTTCCTGTTGCTCCTGTAATAAATACACTGGCGGGGGCAATACCGAAGCGAAACCGAAGATAGGTTTTGAATCTTTCGGAAACCTCCTCGTAGCTTCCGGGTGTAACTTTAATTTCAAAGTCTGGAATCAATGAAAAAATCTCCTTTTTATGTCAAATAGTTGTAATATCGCGGCGTCCATGTCCATTCACAAAGCTGCGATTAATTGATCGAAGCCTGACATTTTTGGAATGCCCGGTAGAGAGCGTGAGCGTCTTTACGATAGAGCTCGAAAGAATGCCAGCTTCAGTCAGCTGAGCCAGAACGTCAGATGTAAGAAATTCCGGCATGTGCTTTGCAGCCAAACGTTTCACAAGATCAAGGGTGAGATAGAGCGTATACTCATCATATAGTACCTCCTTTTCTTTGCAATAAGTCTCGTCTAAGTCATCAATGTCCCGGAATCGGATGGTCTGTTCGCGTGCAGCTGCATAAAGGGCATTGCGGAAGCAATCCGATGCGGTTGTGTTTAGCATAGAATCCCACCGGGAAGGATAGTGATCGAAGGCGGTTTTATAAGCATCTCGAACCTTTTCTTCGGATAAAGACGCTTTTTGAGAAAACGTCCAGCAAATGATTTCGCTTACAGCACGTAAAACGGCAATTTCCTGACAAAAACTTGATCCTTCCATTCTGTCACGTTCCTCCTTATATGCGCGATACACGCGGGAATCAAATTCGTTTGGATTGCCCTCTACCAAGGAAATCAAATCACCCCATGTTACAGAATCTACACCGGTAGTAGCGGAGCAAGCCTCTGCCGGATTTAACTGGATCGGAATGCAATGCTCACGAATCTCCGGCGTCAATTCTTTTGCCTGAACAATGTAGATCGAACGACTCGTGCTTCCCTTCTCGGCTTCATCGGAGAGGTAATCATAATTCGTAGCTTTCTGATACCGGTTGGACGCAAATCCACCACGGACATGGATGAGCAAGTCGTCTCGATGATGGTTCAGCTGCTTTTTAAGCTCGGCGAGCTTGCAATTGAGAGTGATCTCTGTTGTGATCGAAAAACTCTCAGAGATCACAGCAAACGGCTTAGTCGGCTGCATGTCTTCAGGAAGACGTGTCTTCAAGAAGGATAATCCGATGACCGCGGCCATCATCATCTGGTCTTCGGATGTCAGAGCATCAGGACGAAGAATCGGACTATCCAGCGGCGCCTCACATCCTGCCGACTCTTTGAAAAACCATCTTGAGGCGTTGATATTCCACCCAGGTATAGGTTGAAAATAGATCTCGTGCTTACTCAAAAGCTGCGCAACGAGCATATAAAACAACCGGGGACCATCTTTTCCACAGCGGAGTGTGCCGCCACTTTTGTAAAATCCTTGAATCAAAGCGTTCTGCTGAAATTTGTCATCGGCAACACGGAAGCCTGAAAGTGTTCCGTTAGGAAGTCTGTACCGGACTTCAATACTCGTAGAGCCGTCCCGTGGATCGATCACATATCGAGCAGAGAATTCTGTACAGTCTGACACGGGCTTGACAACCTTGTAGAGTTCACCAAGAGGGTTTTTCTTAACAAGGTGGTACCTTCCGTCGGGAAATTCTACGAGACTCTCTGTTTTATATGCGGTGAATTCTCGCAGGTAGGCGCGATTAGCTGCTTTACAAAGCGGATTCTCCCTTTGCTGCTGTAGAGACTGGCTTTTGTTTTTCAAAGCGGCGTTCTCTTGCTGCAACGCCATGTTTTGCACCTGAAGATTACTACAGATATTCTGGAGCATGGTTGCTGCCCATGGATCAACGAACCGTTCATCTCCAAATGTGACACCTGGTTGCGGAACTTGCGGCGCTTGATAAGTGCCCATGCAATACATCTCCTTTTTTCTATATTTAGTTTTCAAGGATGGGGGCCAGACTGGTCAGCAGATAGATTTCCAACATCCTGCCATGCCCTCAAGGGTTGTTGCCGTAATTCCCAGCCGCTGGGCCACGGCAATATCATTTTTCATGGCTTCGGTCATACTGTGCCCGCAAACAACCAGCACATGAGAACGGCGGAGCAGGTCACGGCTCATGTCGATGCCGCTTTTATGCTCCTCGGGAACAGCATCATTGAGAAACAGGGGCAAGTACAGGGGCGGGCAAATAGGAGAAAAGCCTGCCTCATACACGGTGCGGCAATACTGCGCCGCCAGTTCTGCGTTTTCGCTATCGCCGCCGAGCCATGCAGCGGTGATATAAGCAAGGGGTCGTTTCATCGTTCATACCTCCGATATTTTAATAAGAAAGTTCAACCCAAACCCCACGCCCTTTCCCAGTCTTGGGAAAGGGGGCGGCTCTGGAGGATATACCCCCGCCGCTTGCCGGGGAAATAGCACAGCCGGGGCAGACCGTCAAGGGCGAGCCGCCGAAAACGGCGGTGCGCTGCACCCTTGACGGCCCACTCCCGGCTGTACTAAAAAACAGGCGGCGACGGGGGATATATACCACCAGAGCCTCTGCGCGAGGGCGGGGCCCTCGGGACAAAGTGTCTCGAAGTTGTTACTTGTCAAGTTCCTGCTTTTTCGGGGCTTTTGCCAGCTCCGGCGGCTGTTTTTCTTTCCAGTCATCCAGCAGGGACATAATCTGTTCTTTCATTTTGGCGGGAGTGACCTCCTTGCCAAAATACTTTTCCAGTTCCGCAGTAGAAATAATCACGCCTCGATCCTCCTTTTTCTGTTCTGATAAGATACCGTCAATGACATCGCCGTTGAGCTTGCCTTCCTTATCCAGCTCCCGGAGCCGTTTGGCCTGGGCCAGCGAGGGCGAAGCCTGCTCCCCGTCAATGGAAACAGCAATAAGCCTCTGATTTTTCGGTTTGATGTAGGAAAGCTCCACGGCAGGCATGAAGCCCATCTTTTTATCGTCTACCTTATCCAGAAGCTCCGGCACAAGGGAGTTGAGCCGCAAGTAGCGCATGACCTTTTTATAGTTCATTTCATGCGCCTCGCCTACAATCTCAACCGAGCGTTTCCCGACATCGCCTTCCGCAACACCTTTCAGCCGCCCGCCCTGATGCTTGATGTCCTCAACCTCGAGTTCCAGCAGCGCGGCCAATTCGCTGGGGAGCATCCCGTCACGCTGCTTGTTGCTGTCCTTCATGGCCTGTACCGCTTCGTGGTCGGTCATTTCACGGACGATAAAGGGCATTTCCTCCAGTCCAGCCAGCTCACTGCCGTGGGTACGGCGATGGCCCGCTACAATTTCATAGCCGTTTCCATCTTTCTCCGGGCGGGCAAGACCGGGAACCATTACACCGTTTACGCGGATAGAAGCAACGATTTCCTGCATCTTCGCATCGTCCCGTACCTTAAAGGGGTGCGGACGGAATGTGTGAAACGGATGAACCTCGGAAAGTTTCAGATAAACCAGCTTGCCTTCCTCAACCGGGCGGGGCGGTGTAGTCGGCTCGGGAGCCGTCTGTTCCACAGCAGCAGTTTCCTTCAGTGCCGTATCCTGTGCGGGCTTAATGGGCTCCTTGGCATCCGGGGCCTTTCCGTCACTTCGGGACACTTTGTCTCGTTTGGACGGCTTGGGCTTGTCAGGGGCCGTCTTATCCGCCTTGGGTGGGCGGCCCTTGCGGGCCCCAGCCGATTTCTCCGATTTTTGATTTTCAGTCGCGGCCTTTTCTGCTTTCGGCGGACGGCCACGGCGCGGCTTTTTCGGTTCCTCCGTATTGGCGGGCTGCGGTGTTTCTCCGGGGGCTGCCGCCTCTGGCGTTTCGGGGGGTTCCGCCTTTTCGACTTCGGCGCGGGCGTTCTGCCTCTTTTCCGCCATAAGTTCATTGATTTTGTCAAAGGACACAACCACATCGCCGGACTCAGGTATGGCAGGCCCGGTCTGTTCCTGCTGGGGCTCAGACGCTGCGGCCTGTTCGGGTGTGGTGATAGGCTCGGCAGCCTCCGGGGAAATATTCTCCGCAGGGCCAGTATTCAATTTTTCATCGGCCATTTACGATCCTCCTTTTCGTTAAAGTTGCACAAATTTGAACGCTAAAATTTTGTAGTTATTTTTGCGCCTCCTTTCCGTCTATCCACGCAAAAAAGCCGCCCGTTTTTCATGCCGGACGGCTTTTTGCGTAATGTGATAGATCAAATATTATTTTTTCTGGTTTGTAGGCTCCGAAAAGCCTTGTATTTACAGTGTTCCTAATAGGAAGTAATCATACCGTGTTGAGCATACGGCAAATACAAAATCTGCGGATTTTGCACGAGGAGTTAACTAGTCTCTATGAGCAGCGATATAAAGAAAAAGAAAAATACATGACAACAGTCAAACTTGAACATCTGACGGCCGCGGATAATCTGTACATTCAAATGGAACTTGAACGAACCATGAATTGCACTATGCTAGCAAATCTGCTGAAGAATTTTCAGGAATTTTCAGATGAACAAACCATTGTAATGTTTGCAGATCCAGCATCTATAAGGCTCTTTAGCCGTTGTTTTGAATTGGGAAATATATACAATAGGACGGAAGTTTTAAATCTAACTTTTCAGGGATTACAGAATTCGTCAACATTATTAAGAGATCCCGATTCTTTTTCGATGGATACTTGGGAATATGATGTTAGAAATGAACTGGAAGGTAGAATGGTCGGTCTCGAAGAAGAAAAAAAGATATCTTTTTTTGAGCAATGGAAAAAAGTATATGAAGAAGAAATGGATAGTTGGTCGAATTGGATCTTTCCATTATTTATGTCTTGTTTTTGTGTTGTACTGAATGAAAATATTAGAAAGCAACAAATGGCATCAAAAGAAGATGACGAAAAGGCAATGCAAATAATGTACATGAAATTGGCTGAATACATTAATAAAAAAGACCTCAAAATGGATACAATGGTGATAGACGATAGTCTTTTGGAGGAAGCTAAGAAAAGCTCAATTACAAAGAAAGTAATATCAAACTATATACTGAGTGCGATGCAAGAAAAGGATAGAATGTCGATTCCGGTAACGATAAAAGAAATCGATGAAATTATGCCGAAAGATAACAAGTTCAGGGAGGAGGAAAACTACTATTTGAACTATGCAATTATTCAATTTTTAAAAAGAAATCGTTGAGGATTGATGATGCAAAGGATACAGATCTTTTTGTGATTGCTACTACTAACGATACAAGGTATATGCCACCATCCCTGTTGAGACCGGGTAGATTTGATTATGTAATCTATCTGCAACCTCCGATTGGAGAGATTGCAGAGAACATTGTCAGCTACTATCTCAGGGATAAAGATTTGGCAGAGGATGTACTGATTTCAGATATCGTCAAGGCTATGCCCAAGGTAAGCTGTGCTACACTGGAAACGGTAATGAACCTTTCTGCGCTGAACAGTGTCTATCAAGGTCATGAGCACATCCAGAAGGAAGATATCACAGAAGCCCTTCTTCAGGTGGTATATAAACTCCAAAAGACGGATAAGGAAACTGATTCCTCAGAGTTGCAGAAGATTGCAGTACATGAAGCTGCCCATGCAGTGGTCGGAGAAGTTCTTCACCCCGGAAGCATTGGAATTGTCACGGTTCGCGGAAGCCAAGGTGTGATTGGTGGTATGGTAAATGGCTGTGCTACTTATGCACAAAATGAGGAGGAATTTCTGGATGAAGTGACCAAAACATTGGCAGGCAGAGCGGGTGTGTCTCTGATCTATGGTGTTATGGATATTCAGGCATCGGCCGATATAGAGCAAGCAGATAAGCTCATGGATATTTGGCAGTGTCACTTTGCAGGTGGTGGCTTCGTAGGAATTGAATCAGGGGACAACAGAATGTCCGAGCAGAGACTTTCTTATAATGAAGCCATCAAGTCAGCAAAACTGGAAGAACTTTACCGCAGAGCCTATAAGATTCTTCATAATAATAAGGAATTTCTGCTTGCTGTGCAGCATGGTCTTCTGGAACATGAAACGCTTCTGAACAGTGACCTTGCAAAAATTCGGGAATCTTGTATCTAAAACCTATTATTCAAAATGATAAAACGGTCAAGTCCTTCATGGGCTTGACCGTATTTTGCTGCGGAATAGTTGGATTTTATCTTATATAAGAAGCTACAAAAACATAGTCCGTGAGTGAGACGCGCGTGTCGAAAGTGAATTTTTGCAAGCGCCCCTGTAGCACACCCATTCTGAAAATGGGTGTGCCGTGAGAGGGTGCTCGCGGAAATTTGCTTTTGACACAAGCGGCTCACGAGCGGAAAAAATTTTATGCCTCTTCCTTTATATATAGAAAGGAACGCAGCATTTGAGAGACCGCAGTTCTTTGAGCAGGAGAGAGTTTAGCCCAGAGATCAAGAAGTTCCTTCTGGTCGGAGGTTAAGTAAACAGAGTCTTCCTCCTGAAAGAACTGGGAAAGCGAGATACCAAGGCCGGAGCAGATTTTCTCAAGAGAAGCTACATTGGGTTGAAGATTCCGTCTGCGCCATGTAGAAATGGTG
>OGGD01000707.1_pt1 | contig 21728 bp, 21 predicted proteins | sample 1571091 | NCBI WGS metagenome assembly OGGD01 (sample SAMEA2582073, study PRJEB24529) | metagenome | biome: Human gut stool | place: China | collected 2011
TGAAGGTGACGAGGCCGGTGCTGGAAAGCGCCTGCAGGATACCCACAGAGGCCGAAGAGGACTGGATGATGACCGTGACCACCACGCCCACGAGAACGCCGAGGATGGGGTTGGTCATGGTGACGAACAGCTCCTGGAACGCTGCGCTCTCACGCAGGGGAGACACGCCGGTGTCCATCAGGCTCATGCCCGTGAACAGGATGCCGAAGCCCAGCATGATCTGGCCGATGTTCTTTTTCTTCGCGTTGCGGATGAACACATAAAAAATGCAGCCGATAAACGCCACCACCGGCGCAAACGTCTTGGGCTGGATGAGGGTCAGGATGAGGCTGTCGCCCGAAATATCCGCCATGCGGATGAGCTGACCGGTGACCGTAGTACCAATGTTTGCACCCATGATAACGCCTACCGACTGCGTAAGGGTCATGATGCCGGAGTTGACGAGGCCGACGCAAATGACGACCGTACCGGCCGACGACTGGATGACGCCGGTGATGAGAGTGCCGAAAATGACGCCCTTGATGGTGGACGAAGTCAGTTTCTGCAATACGCCCTGCATCTTGCCGCCGGCCAGCTTTTCGAGGCCGGCACCCATGATCGACATGCCATACAGGAACAGCGCAATACCGCCCAGCAGAGAGGTGATGTGTGTAATGTCCATAAAACAATGCTCCTAAAATCTTCCTATTGCTCCATTGCACAAGACGGCCGTGCTTCGCTCTCCATACGCAAAATGCCGTCCTTTTTATTATAACATCGAACCCCCCGGCTCAACAAGCATTATTTTACAGGAAAATCACTTTTTTGACCGGAATTTTAAGATTTCCGAGCCTTCTTAGACGGTTCTTTTCTTGAATTTTACATTCATTTTACATTAGTATTTTCTAACTCCCGCCCGGTGCTTCCCGGTATTTCCGGGAATGCATCAGGCGGCATCCAGCTCTTCCATCGCCTCCCGCAGGGTGTCCGCCGAGAACAGGAACGCGCCCGCCCCCGTATACACCTCCACATGACCGCCCACATACCGCAGTTCAACGTCTTTCATTCCTCTTCCCTCCTGTGTTTTTTTGTTCTGACAGGAGTATAGCAGAGTAAAAGTCCAATAAACTGTATCTTCAAGAAGTTTTTTGAGCAAAAAGGCGCAAAAAGCTCTCTGTCGGCGTCCTCGCCCTCTTTGCGGGATGCAAAAGCCTCTCCCTTTGGGAGAGGTGGCATCGCGCAAGCGATGACGGAGAGGGCAAGCCCGTCTCCCGAGAGCCGCCATGCAGCGATAAGCAGGTTCTTTGGGAGAGCCAAACTCTGTCCGAACTTCTCCATTCACGCAGGAAAGAGGGCGATTCGCGCAGGTTTTATTGATTTTTCTCCGTAGATGTGGTACATTCAGGGTAATTAGACACCCCCTGTTTTTCACCGTTCAAAGGAGGTTTTTGTATGTTGTCTTATCGTAAGCTTGCGATGCGTGTTCTGGGTCGCCCCCTCCATATGGGGGGGGGGATCGATTCGCCCCGTCCGGCCTCTCAGCGGGCAGCAGCGTTTATCCTGACTGCCATAATGCTCACCTCCCTTACTGCCCCGGCCTTTGCGAAGACATGGTGCATCGAGGATGGTAACATCACCGTGAAAGCGGGCGACACCGGCAACGACGTCACCCAGAAGGGGGAGACCACCTACGGCGACACCGACACCATCATCACAAATCAGAACAAGGACATCGCTTCTTCCAACACCGTGACCATCGAGACCAAAGATAAGAACGACAAGGTGGAGGTCACCCTCAAGGATGTGAACATCGAGGCTACTGGCGGCAAGGCCGCCGTGAGCGTGACCGGCAGCGGCAATACCACGATTGAGCTGGATGGCGACAACCATCTCACCGGTGGTATCAGCGACAACGGCAGCTATGGCCTCAGCGGCATCTCCAGCAGCGGCAGCCTCACCATCTCCGGCGGCGAAACTGACAGCCTGACGGCCCAAGGTGGCAGCGGCACAGACGGCTCCGGCGGCCGCGGCATCTTCAGCAAAGACCTCACCATCTCCGGCGGTACGGTCAACGCCAATGGCGGCGACGGCAAAAACGGCTCCGGCGGTAGCGGCATCACCAGCCTCGGCAGCCTCACCATTTCCGGCGGTACGGTCAACGCCGCTGGCGGCGACGGCACAAACAGCAGCGACGGCGGCGACGGCATCACCAATAACCGCGGCGTCACCATCTCCTCCGGCGGTACCGTCACGGCCAAAGGCGGCAGCGGCGAAGACGGCTCCGGCGGCCGCGGCATCTCCAGCTTCGGCGGCGTCACCATCTCCTCCGGCGGTACGGTCACTGCCACCGGAGGCAATAGCACGGGCAGTGATGGCTCCGGCGGCGACGGCATCTCCAGCACCAGTACCACCATCTCCGGCGGTACCGTCACGGCCGATGGCGGAAGCGGCAACTTCTCCGGCGGCAACGGCATCCGCAGCTTCGATGTCGCCATCTCCGGCGGTACGGTCAACGTCGCTGGCGGCAACGGCGGTAACGGCAGCGGGAGCGACGTCGGTAACGGCATCTACAGCAGCGACATCGATCTGTCGGGCAGCCTCGAGCTGACCGCCAAGGCCGGCAGTCCCAACGGCAAGGCCCTCTCGCAGCGCGGCAATGAGCTTGACCTCAACACCATCAAGGACAAGCTGGGCCCGGGCGCAAAAGTCACCGTCACCGATGCTAATGGCGAAACCAAGCAGGTCTCCATCCCCCGCCCTGTGGAGCCGGAAAAGCCTGTTATCCCCGAGGAGTCTTCTTCCTCTTCTGACGGCGGCTCTTCCGCCCCGTCCGCACCCGTCTCTTCCATCCCCGGCCTGACTGTCACCGACAAGGACGGCCAGCGCATCTCCTACACGAACACCCAGAGCGGCAATACCCTCACCGTCTGCGTCGGACGGTTCACAGCCTCCTTCCACATCTCGCTGGCCGCCCTGCGCCAGCTGCGGGCTGAGGGTATCGACACCATCACCTTCCAGACCATCCTCTGCTCCACCACCCTCTCGGTGGACGAGCTGCTGGCCATGGGCGGCGAGGACGCCGAGATCGTTCTCACCCACCACATCCGTTCTTCCACGCTCACGGTGGGCGGCAAGGCCGTGTAAGGCTCCCTTGTTCCCCGATGATTTTTGTGGTACACTAGGCGCAGAAATCTATAAAAATCGAGGGAAAGTAAACTTATGGCTGGCGACCTTCATACTCATTCCACCTGTTCTGACGGCTCTGTTCCCATCCACCGCCTGCCCCTGATGGCAGCGCGGCTGGGGCTGAGCGCTCTGGCCCTCTCGGACCACGACACCACCCTCAGCGCACAGTACGCCTACGACCACCCGGTGCAGGACGGCGTGCGGCTCATCCCCGCCGCCGGGCTCACCGGCTACGACTTCGAGCGCAGCCACCGCGTCCATCTGCTGACCTTCTGGCCTGACCTCGACTGCCCTGCCCTGCGCCGGCACTGCGACATTATGCGCCAGCGCCGCAACGAGTGCGCTCTGCAGAGCTGCCGGGAGATCGAGGCGCTGTACCCCCAGTTCCGCACTGAGCAGGCGCTGGAATATGCACAGGACAGCGGCGTCCTCTTCAAGAGCGGCATCATGCAGGCGCTGCAGCAGCTGGGCCTGTGCGACGGCATCTACACCGGGCTTTATCACGAACTGTTCGGCTGGGAGCCGCGGGGCAAGTGCCTCCACTCCCCCACTTACCCTCCGGTGCGGGAGGTGCTGGCCACGGCAAAGGCCGCTGGGGCCGTGGTGGTGTTCGCCCACCCGACGGTGTACAAGAGTATGCCCCTGCTGCGGGAGCTGGTGGCCGAAGGGGCCATCGACGGCATCGAGGTGCATCATCCCCGCAACAGCCCCGAGGACAGGGCCGAGTGCGCTGAGCTCTGCAAGAAGCATGACCTCATCGTCACCGGCGGCAGCGACTTCCACGGCGCGAACCACGGCAAGCCCCACCCGGTGGGGGCCTGCGTCACCGACGACGACCAGATCGCGCGCATCGAGGCACTGGCCCGCCAGCGCCGGGGCGGCGCTCTGTGACAGGGTCACATTGACTTCCCCACCTGACAAGGATATAATAAGGGTACTGCGCGAGTCCGCTCGCCTGTCAGTCGGATATAAAGAGAGGAAGTTTGAATATGAGCAAGTCTTTCAGCTACCCCAACAAGGGTACCTGCTCCAAGGAGACCCACATCGTGCTGAACGATGACCACACCATCGAGTCCATCGAGGTCGTCGGCGGCTGCAACGGCAACCTGAAGGGCATCAGCCGCCTGCTCAAGGGCATGAAGGCTGAGGACGCCATCGCCCGCATGGAAGGCACCACCTGCGGCCCCCGCCCCACCAGCTGCCCTGACCAGATCGCCCAGAACCTCAAGCGCGCTCTGGCTGAGCTGTAATTCACAGTCCGTTCAAAAGACCACCGTCCTGCCCTTATTTCCTGCGGGCAGAACGGTGGTCTTTTTTTAGCTCTTCTTTAGAAACCGTCTAAATTTCTATTGAAGTAAAATTTGATTTTCTACGCTGCCGACAGAGGAGTTTCTAGTCCCGACCAAAATCGAGCCAAAAAGCGGTTGACAAAACCCGTGTCCTTTGCTACAATAAATGAGTAAACGCAGGGTTAGCTCATCCGGTAGAGCGACTGCTTCCCAAGCAGTAGGCGGCGGGTTCGAGTCCCGTATCCTGCTCCACAAAAAGAGCGCTGATTCGTCAAGAATTGGCGCTTTTATCATTTCAGCAAGTCTAAAACTGAGAGGGACGTCATGATTTTTGTACCCCTTCTGCACTATTTCAAGTGCAAGAATCAATACAGCGGCAGCGAAGACGGGATGCGCTATCTGCTCTCGCCCGGCAAGCGCAGCGTGCCTGACCCGGACGGCGGCGAGGGCGCACAGAAAGAGGAAGCCATCCTCACGGTGGACATCTGGCCCGACCCCTGGGCGCTGGACCGCACCGACCCCGCCCTGCGCCGGCAGACGGTCTTTCCGCTGACGGACGAGGGCCGGGCCGCAGCGGCAGAGTATCTGTCCTCTGCCTACAGCACTGACCTGGCGCTCTGGAAGCAGCGGCCCTCCATCCTGGACTGTGAGCCCTGGTCACCGCCGCCGAAGGACGAGGACGCAGAAAGCGGGGAAAGCAAATGATATACCGTCTCAAAGAGCTCAAGGGCGACACCATCCCGGTGCCGCAGCTCATCTTTTCCAAGCTGGGCATCGCCGAGGAATACAACGTCCGGGTAGCGCTGTATGTGCTGGCCACCGGCGTCACCGACCCCGAAAAAATTTGTGCCGACCTCAAACTGCGCAGCCGCATCTCTGCCGAAAGCGCCCTCTCCTTCTGGGCCGGTGCGGGGCTTCTCGAGCGCTACGACGAGAACGCCGCGCCGGGAGCAGAGCCCTCTGCTCCTGCCCCCATGACCTGGGCGGAGATCGCCGCCGCAAGCCGCACCGACCCCATGATCTCGAGCCTCATCGACTGCGCTCAGACCGGCTTTGCCCGCCCGCTGACCCACAGCGAGATGGAAAAGCTGGTCAATCTCTACGTGCAGGAGGGCTTTGCCCCCGAGACCGTCATGCTCTGCGTGGCCTATGTGGCCAGCCGGGGCAAGCGAACGATGGCCGCCGTCCTCCACGAGCTGAAAGTCTGGCGGGCCGAGGGCGTGGAGACCGGCGAACAGGCCGACGCCCACCTCAAGCTGCTGGCCCTCCGCCAGACCCGGGAACAGTATGTTGCTTCCCTGCTGGGCATCCCGGACAGCGAGCTCACCCTCGGCGGGCGGAAAGCCATCGCCCGGTGGTATGAGGTCTACGGCTACGACGATGCCATGGTGCAGGAGGCCGCTGTGCAGGCCGGGCCGAAGCGCGACCTGTGGTACTGGAACAGCATCCTCAAGACCTGGAACGCCAAGGGGCTGCGCAATATCCACGATGTGCGCACTCCGGTGGCTGCTGCCGGCGCCAGCCGGAACATCCGGGTGGACCGCGAGACCCCCAGCGGCAACGACTTTCTCAAGAACGCTGCCCGCCGCCGCACCCTCAAGAAAAAGTCCGAGTGACCCCCGGCATAAGGAGACACTATGCGTACCAAAAACGAACTGTATCAGGAAGCCCTGCGCACCGTCGCCCGCCGTCGTCAGACCGCACGGGCCAAGGCGGAGGACGCCCGCGCTGAGGCCGAGGCCGCTGTCCCCGGGCTGCGCCACGCCGAAGAAGAGGTGCGGGTGCGGGGCATCCGCTGCGCACTGGCCGGTGCGGCGGGCAAGGACCGCACCGATGCCGCTGCGGCCCTCACCGATGCCCGCAAAAAGCTGGCCGACCTGCTGGCCTCCAGCGGCCGTCCCGCCGACGCACTGGAGCCGCACTTCACCTGCAGGCTCTGCGAAGACACCGGCATTGTGGACGGCCACACCTGCAGCTGCGTCCACAAGGTGATGCAGCAGCTCCGCCGGTCGGAGATCGAGGCTCTGTCCAGCCTCTCCATTTCCAGCTTCGATACCATGGAGCTGCGCTACTATCCCGCCCGGATGGACGCCTCCCTCGGCGAGCCGGTGCGGAGTTATATGTCCACCCTTCTGGACGACCTGCGCGGCTACGCCGACGAATTCGATACCACCAGCGAGAGCCTGATGCTCCTCGGCAACGCCGGTCTGGGCAAGACCCATGCCGCTCTGGCCATCGCCGGAGAGGTGCTGGAAAAGGGCTTCGACGTCATCTATGTGTCCAGCCCCGACTTCTTCTCGAAGCTCGAGGCCCTGCACTTCGGCTCCGACCCCGCCGGGGAGGAAGAGATGCTCCTGCGCACCGCCGCCGGGGCCGACCTGCTCATCCTCGACGACCTGGGTTCCGAGTTCAACTCCAGCTTCCTCATCAGCACCCTTTACAGTCTGCTGAACAACCGTCTGGGCGCGAAGCTGCCCACCATCGTCACCACCAACATCACCGACGGCGCTCTGCTGGAAAAGCTCTACACCGAAAAGATCTCCAGCCGCCTCTCCTCTTTTGTTCCCTTCCTCTTTATGGGCGACGATATTCGGGCGCAAAAGGCAGAAGAAGCGTAAACAGGATAGAAGTCAAAGAGAGTTCTTATTCAGGAAAGGAATTTCAAATATGGGAATCGTAGTCATCGGCGCAGTTTTCGTGGACATCAAGGGCTATCCCCTCTCCACCTACATCCCCGGCGGACGGAACGCCGGCCGCATTGAACAGGTGCATGGCGGTGTGAGCCGGAACGTGGCGGAGGACATCGCCAATGTGGAGCTGCGCCCCACCTTCGTGGGTCTGGTGGACGACACCGGCATGGGCCAGGACGTCATCGACAAGCTGGACAACCACAAGGTCAACACCAGGTACATCCAGAAGGTCCCCGATGGCATGGGTACCTGGCTGGCCATCTTTGACAACGACGGCGACGTCCACGCCGCCATCTCCAAGCGCCCTGACACCACCCCGCTGACCACCCTGCTGGAGGAGAAGGGCGACGAGATCTTCAAGGACTGCGACGCCATCGCCATCGAGCTGGACCTCGAGAAAGACACGGTCAAGCAGGTGCTCCGCTATGCCAGGAAATACAACAAGAAGGTCTTTGCCGCAGTCTCCAACATGAGCATCGCCATGGAGCGCCGCGACTATCTGCAGCAGATCGACTGCTTCGTCTGCAACCAGCAGGAGGCCGGTCTGCTCTTCTCGGACGACTACGAGCATCTCACCCCCAGCCAGATGGCTCAGGTACTGGCCCGGAACGTCCACAGTGCCAACATGCCCAGCATGGTGGTGACCATGGGCGGTCAGGGTGCCGTGTACGCCAAGCACACCGGCGAGTGCGGCGTCGTACCCGCCAAGAAGGTGGACGTCATCGACACCACCGGCGCAGGCGACGCCTTCTTTGCCGGTACGGTCATCGGCCTGACCTACGGCAAGAATCTGGCCCAGTCCTGTGAGATCGGCAGCCGCCTGGCCGCGTCGGTCATCTGCATCACGGAGAACGTCTGCCCCCGTTTCCGCCCGCTGGAATTCGGGCTGGATGTGCCGGTGGTGGATTGACGCTGCCTCCCTCTGAGCACAGGAGCTTCTGCTTCTTATCGAAAAATCGGTTGAATCCCTTCCCCGGCTGTGATACACTGGGGGTATTGAATTTGTGAAAAGAGGAAAATCCAATGAATCAAAAACAGCACAAGCGAAGCGCCTTTTCGGGCAAGATCGGCTTCGTTCTCTCCGCAGCAGGCGCGTCGGTGGGCCTCGGCAACATCTGGCGCTTCCCCTATCTTGCGGCCAAGTACGGCGGCGGCATCTTCCTGCTCATCTACATCATCCTCGCCTTCACCTTCGGCTACACCATGATCGTTGCCGAGACGGCGCTGGGCCGGATGACCAGGAAAAGCCCGGTGGGCGCATTCGCCGCCGTCCGCAAGGGCAGGCGCTCCTTCGGCGGCTGGATAAACGCCATCATCCCCATCCTCATCGTGCCTTATTACTCAGTCATCGGCGGCTGGGTCATCCGGTATCTGGCCGACTACGTCAGCGGCCACGGCAGTGAGCTGGCCACAGACGGCTACTTTTCGGCCTTCATTTCCAGCGGCGCTTCGGCGGAGATATGCTTTGTCATCTTTACCATCTTCACCCTCGCCATTATCTTTGCAGGCGTGCGCAACGGCGTGGAGCGGGTATCCAAGGTGATGATGCCCATCCTCGTGGTGCTGTCTGTCATCATCGCGGGCTACTCCGTCACCCGCCCGGGTGCGCTGGAGGGCGTGAAGTATTTCCTCGTGCCGAATCTCTCCAATTTCTCCTGGATGACCGTCGTGACCGCCATGGGGCAGATGTTCTACTCCCTCTCCATTGCTATGGGCATCCTGGTGACCTTTGGCTCCTACATGAAAAAGGACGTGTCCATTGAGCAGTCCACGGAAAACGTGGAGATCTTCGACACCGCCATTGCCATCATGGCGGGCCTGATGATCATTCCCGCCGTGTTCGCTTTTTCGGGCGGCGACCCTGACACCCTGCAGGCGGGCCCGGCCCTGATGTTCATTACCATCCCCAAGGTCTTTGCCAGCATGGGCATGGGCACTGCCGTAGGCGTGCTCTTCTTTGTGCTGGTGCTGTTCGCGGCCCTCACCAGCTCCATTGCCCTGACCGAGAGTGCTGTTTCTACCTTTGAGGACGAGTTGGGCTGGGACCGCACCCGCTCCACCATCCTCATCGGCTGCATTATGATCACACTGGGCAGCCTTTCCGCGCTGGGCTACGGCCCCCTTGCCAGTGTGACCGTGTTCGGGATGCAGTTCCTCGATTTCTTCGACTTCCTGACCAACTCGGTGATGATGCCCATTGCGGCCATTGCCACCTGCCTGCTGGTCTCCCGGATCGTCGGTGTGGAAAAGATCGAGGAAGAGGTCACACGGGAAGGTCAGCCCTTCCGCCGCAAACCGGTGTTCAACTTTATGCTCCGGTATCTCTGCCCCATCTTCGCGGCTATCATCCTGGCCAGCTCGGTCGCCAACGCACTGGGCTGGATCGCGATGTGACCCTGTTTTCTGCACGCAAAAAGCCCCCGGTCTGTATCCTCACAGGCCGGGGGCTTTTCGATCACTCTTTTTCAAACACGAGGAAGCGGAACGCGATGTCCGTGGTCAGCTCGGGCAGGGCGGCCAGGCGGGCCGCGCCATCCCGTGGCGTTTTCCAGTAATAGGGGGTCATGGCGAACAGCGCCTCCAGCTGCCCGGCAGGCACCGTGATGCTGCCCGAGACTTCCCGCTCCCCAATGGGGCGGAAGCCCTCATAGGCCACCTCCTGCACCGGATTTTTATAGGGCGTGTCGTAGAGGACAGCCTTCATCTGGTAGAGGTGCTCTGCACCGGGCACAACATAGATCATCCGTCCGCCCGGGCGCAGCACGCGCCGGAACTCTTCCTGCGCAAAGGGCGAGAAGCAGTTGAGCAGCAGGTCGGCCCATCCGGTGCGGACAGGCTGGGCAAAGCTGGATGCCACCGCGTATTTTGCGGCAGGCAGTGCCTTTGCGGCCAGACGCACCGCAGGCTTTGCGATATCAAAGCCCGCCAGCTGCACCGACCGGCCGGCCTGTGCAAAGGCCTGTGCAATGCAGCGGTCGTACCAGCCCTCGCCGCAGCCCGCATCCAGCAGATGGAGCGGCATATCTGCCCCGGCGGCAGCGCCGTATGCAAGGCACAGTTCCCCCAGTGCCCTGCCGAAGATGCCGTAATACCCGGCGTTCAGGAAGGCACGGCGGGCGGCGACCATCTCTTTGCTGTCGCCCGGGGCCTTGGTGCGCATACTCTGCACCGGCAGCAGGTGCCAGTACCCCTCTTTCGCCCGGTCAAAGCAGTGGTTCCTGCCGCATTTCAGAGCAGTGTCCCCGGTCAGGGGTTCGCCGCAGAGCGGGCACTGCCAGGGGGCAAATGGCTCAGGTTTCATCGGTGTGATCCTCAATGGGTGCGGTGGCACCGCCGTGGGCGGTCATATACTCTTCAAAGTTGGTGAACTTCTGCTGGGGCGGGCGGCGGCTGATCAGCATCAGGCCCGGGTCCTCGTCCCGTGCGGGGGCGGTGTTCCGACTGCGGCCGCGGGGTGCCTCGCTTTTGGCGGGGCGGGCCGGGCGGCTGCTCTGCACTGCATTGCGATTATTGCGGCTGCCCTGCTGGCTCTGGCTGTTCTGGGCCGGGCGGGCATTGCGCGCATTCCGCTCTGCCCGCTGCTCGGTGCGCGGATCAATGCGGTCGGTGCGCTGCTCGGCACGGGCAGGCTGACCGCCGCGCTGACGCTGGCCGTTCTGGGCCGGAGCAGTCTGCTTTGCAGCAGGCTGCGCAGCCGGAGCCTTTTTGACCGGGCGCAGAGGGGTAGCCTCCGGGGCGCTCACAAAGTGGGGGTCGAATTTGGGCTGGGCGTTGCTGCCGCGGTTGGCCGGCTGCGGGGCATTGCCCTCGCGGCGGGTGCGGCTGTTATTGGAGCGGCGGTTCTCACTGCGGCCGCCGGAAGTGCGCTTCTGGTTTTCCTCCATGGATGTTCCTTCTTTCGGTTCGGTATTCTTGGGGCTGGGCTGTTTTACAGCCGCTTTTTCCTTCTTGGGGGCAGCGGGCTTTTCTGCTTTGGCGGGCTTCTCTGCCTTCACGGGCTTTTCCGGCTGCTCTGCTTCCGCCTTGGGCTTTTTGCCCCGCACCGGGGGAGCAGCCTTGACAGGGGCAGGCACGCCGTCCCAGGGATGGCCGGAGACCACCGGGATCTGGCGGCGGTTCAGCTTTTCGATTCCGGCCAGATATTCCTTTTCCTCCGGGGCGCAGAAGCTGACAGCAGTGCCGTCGGCACCGGCACGGGCCGTGCGGCCAATGCGGTGGACGTAGGTCTCGGGCACCTCGGGCAGGTCGTAGTTGAACACATGGGACAGCTCGCTGATGTCAATGCCGCGGGCGGCGATATCGGTCGCCACCAGCACCCGGGTCTTGCCCGCCTTGAAATCCTCCAGCGCCGTCACGCGGGCGGTCTGGCTCTTGTTGCCGTGGATGGCGGCAGCGGGGATGCCCTGCTTGTTCAGGTCTTTTGCGATTTTATCGGCCCCGTGCTTGGTGCGGCTGAACACCAGCGCGTTCACTACCTCAGGCTTCAGGTTTTTGATGAGCCAGGGCAGCAGGAACTTCTTGTTGCCCTTCTCCACAAAATACAGGCTCTGCTGGATGCGGTCCACCGTGCTGGACACCGGGTCTACCTTGACAAAGGCCGGGTCGTGCAGGATGCCTGCGGCCAGCTGCTCGATCTCCTTGGGCATGGTGGCGCTGAACATCAGGTTCTGGCGCTGCCTGGGCAGCTTGGCGATCACCTTTTTCACGTCGTGGACAAAGCCCATATCCAGCATCCGGTCGGCTTCGTCCAGAACAAAGATCTCAATGTTGGAGAGGTCCAGCAGCCCCTGCCCCACCAGGTCGTTCAAGCGGCCCGGGCAGGCAATGAGGATGTCCACGCCCTTTTTCAGGGCTGCGACCTGCGGAGCCTGACCCACACCGCCAAAGATGACGGTGCTGCGCAGGGTCAGATACTTGCCGTAGGCCTCAAAGCTCTCGCCGATCTGCAAAGCCAGCTCCCGGGTGGGGGTCAGGATCAGGGCGCGGATGGCCCCCTTTTTGCGGGGCGCGCTGGCAGTCAGGCGGTCGAGCATGGGCAGCGCAAAGGCAGCCGTCTTGCCGGTACCCGTCTGGGCGCAGCCCATCAAGTCCCTCCCGGCCAGCACCGGCGGAATGGCCGCCGCCTGAATGGGCGAGGGGGATTCATAGCCCGCCTGTGCCACAGCACGCAGCACAGGCGCGGAAAGATTCAATTCGTTAAATGTCATTCTTCACCTAAAATGTTTCTGCATTCCATATAATAGCGCTTTTCCTCTGCGTGCCCCATGCTGAAGGTCTTGCGGGGCAGCACACCGCCCATAACGATGCCCTTGAACAGGTCGCTCTTCTCAAAGGGCGGCATCAGGAAAGCCACACCCCCCTGCCTGCACAGGGCGCGGACAGCGGGCTCATCGTGGACATAATCCACCCGGGCCTCGATGTGGCGGGCCATGAAATACTCAATGAATGCGTCAATGGTGCCCACGGTCAGCGGGGCAACGGGATGTTCAAAGCTGAGCACATTGGCCACATGGGGGCCTGCCAGCGTAAAGGACTGCTGATTTGCATCGCCGAAGCAGATGCCTGCCGCGTGGGAATCGCTCCACGCGATGAGGGCCAGCAGCACGGCACCGCAGTCCACATTGAAAAGGACGCGGTGGATGGGCTCGATCTCAATGGCCGGAGAGTGGACATTGCAGACCTCAGCCAGGCACCAGCGGGCCGGGTGGGTCAGCTGCTGCTCCGGGGTCAGGGTCTTTTTCAGTTCCTCCCAGCAGGCCTTGGCGGAAGCCAGCGAATGGTTGCCGTCGCCCACGGCCAGCGTCAGGGGCGCGCCGCCCTTTGCCTGGGGATACCGGGCATCAAAGGCCTCCTGGCTGCCCAGAGCGTTCAGGGCGCTGTCGATCTGTGCCAGCAGGGCGGGATCTTCCACTGCCCAGCCGGCAATGTGGCCGCCGTTCAGCATCAGGTCGCCCTCGTAGACCTTGCGCAGCTGCTCCTTCTTCTCGCCGATGGGCTCGATGAGGGTGCAGCCGGGGTCATCGGCCAGCATCATAATATGGGGCGTTTCCAGCCTTGCCCCCCGGCGCACCGCCATGCGGGGCGGGATGCGGCTTTCCACGGTGTGCTCACTGGGGCGGATGGCAGGCACCGCACCCTCGGCATAGCTGTATGCCTCCAGGTCGATCCTGCCCACAAGGCCCTGCCGCACCCGGCCGCTCTGCTCGGTGCGCTCCACATAAATGAAGCCGTCCACCGCGCGGGTCAGCACGTTCCGGGTATAATCGTCCATGGCCGCATGGATGGCACTGATCCTTGCATCCACGTCATCCTCTTCCAGATAGACCTCCGGCAGGATCAGGTCCAGTGTGCTGGGGCCGCCTGCGGCGGCCTGCGCAGCCTTTTCCCAATAGGAGCGGTCACTGGTGAACTGATCGCAGGCCACACAGCCCCACTGCCCCACCGGGATCTGTTCCGACGGCAGCAGGATGTGCGCCGGGGAAAAACAGGGTGTTTTGTTCATAATACTTCCCTCCCTCTCACAAAAACGCAGGGATCACTCAAAATAGCTGGCGGCATCGTCCCGGATGACCAGATGCTCCACACCTGCCTCGGTCAGGGAGAGGGTCATCTCCTCCCGGGCCGCTGCATCCAGCGTAGAGGAGGACGGGACCTTCACCAGCAGGTTCTTCACGCCCAGTTGGGCCGCAGGGGCTCCCAGCTGGCTGGAGGAGCCGGTCACCTCGGCCAGCGAATAACCGTACCAGAGCGTCACCGCATCTCCGAAGCGGGCCTGCCAGGCGGCGATATCCGCAGTCAGCTGCCCGGCACGGTCCACACCGTTGGTGGTGCCATAGTCCTGCTTGGCGCTGGTGGACGAGGGGAACCGGACATTTTCCAGCAGCACCTGATCAAACCCGGCGGCGTGCACCTCGGCGATCAGATCACCGATATACTGCACGGTCTCCGCGGCGTAGGGGTTCAGCCAGGGGTTGCCTCCGGCGGAAGCCTTGTTGTCCAGCCAGAGGTACTCCTGCCCCTGATACCGGATGGCCAGAGCGTGGTCGGCCCGGGCACCGGCAGGGTCACGGAAGGCAGTCAGCGCAGCCACCGGCACCAGCCCCTCCTCCTTGAAGATGGATGCCACACTCGTCAGCTCGACCTGCGTGGGGGCTGCATTGGCGGCACCCACCGCCGTCTGGGAGGCGTAATACACCTGCCCGGCGGTGTCCTTCAGGGTCAGGATGGCATAGGTCATGCCCTGTGCCTTGAGCTGCCGGGCGGCGGAGCGGATGGCGGCCTCGTCGGTCAGAGTGGTCACATCCACCTCTGCCCACAGGCCCGTCACAATATCAGTGCCCTTGACCTCGGGCTCCGGCTCCTTTTCCGGCACCGAGGAAGCTGCCGGTTCGCTGGCAGCGGTGCTCTGTGCCCCGGAGGATGCACTCTCGCTGACGGCACTGGATGCGGAGAGGTCACGATCCCGCACCACGGTATACCAGGTGTGGGTGGCCCAGTCCAGCACATGGGGCGCAGCCACCCAGGCCGCTGCCAGCACGGCCACCACCAGCACCGCAATGCCGATGCCCTTTTTCAGCCGCATCTCGCGGGTGTAAAAGCTGCGCCGGTAGCGCTTGACCTTCTGGCGTTTGGGATATCTTGCCATAATCAACCACCCTCCTTGGGGTCAACTTACAGGATCACGGAATGGCCGGTAAAGCCGTAGATGGCCAGCGCCAGCACACCGATATAGATCAGGGTGATGGGCAGGCCGCGGAATGCTTCGGGGATGGCCTTGCTGCGCAGGCGGTTGCCCGCCTCGGTCACCAGCATCACAGCCAGCAGGTAGCCCAGGCCGCTGCCCAGGCCAAAGCCGATGGACTGCGCCAGCGTAAAGCTCTGGGTGCGCTCCACCAGCACGGTGCCCAGCACGCCGCTGTTCACGGCGGCAATGGGCAGGATGCGGATGAGCAGGCCGCTGCGGGGGCCCTTGACCGCCCGCAGGATGGCGTGCTCAAAGATGCAGACCACCGCCACACAGGCCAGGTAGAGCAGCGGGCGGAGCGGGGCACGATAGGGCAGATCCACGATCTGGCTGCTCGCAAAATACGCCAGCGGGGCCACCAGCGTCTGGGTAACACAGAGCAGCAGGGCAAACCACCAGCTGCTGGTGCGCTCGTCACCCACCAGCTGGATCAGGCGCGACACGCCCAGACCACGGGTAAAGATGGCGTTCTGGGCAAACAGGGCCAGCACGGCGTAGGCAAAGGCCACACCGATGGTATTCATCACAGCACTCACTGATCCTGCACCTCCTTCCGGGGGTGCGCAGCCAGAGTGCCGCGCGCCTCAGTTTTCAGGTATTCCTTGTGTTTGCGGGCCAGCGCGCGCCAGACGGCACACACCACGCCCAGCACGATGAAACCACCTGCCGGCATGGATGCCATGGGCAGGACAGAGCGGCTGAGCTGGATTCCAAACACACTGCCCAGCGCCAGCCACTCCCGCAGGCAGCCCACGATGAACAGGATGAGCGCGTAGCCCACCGTGATGCGCAGACCCTTGGAGACAGCCTTGCGCATGGTTTCCTGCACACGGCCAAAGCGGTAGGTCAGCAGAGGCTCCACCACCAGCATGGGCAGGTAGATGCCCAGCATCAGCAGGTCGGTGCCGAACACGGCGTTCAGGATGGGATAAGCGGCAAGGTAGACCACCGCCGCACTGCCGCTGTACACCAGCGCCCGGGGCAGCAGCTTTTTCTCCAGCTCTTCCGGGGCGGGCTGCTCGTCCCGCAGGGGGAACAGGCGGCTGACCAGACAGGCCAGCATCCGGGAAGGCGTGAGCAGCAGGGCCACAGCCACGGCCAGCATCAAAGCATTTTTGCCCGTGGTGGCAAGCACCACCAGCGGAGCCAGACCCATGCCCTGCATGACAACGGGGTTGTTTTTGAATACCCGGTCATGGTGGGCGAACTTTTCAGGATCATGGGTGATCAGTTCTGCAATGGAGCGTTTCATTCAGCGCCCTCCTTTCCGGCCGCAGGGCGGTGCATCAGCTGATACAGGCGGCTCTCGGTGCGGTCCATCCAGCCGGAAATGCTGTTGACCGTGAGCAGGGCAAAGCAGACACCCGTCTCGTACACGCCGTAATACCGGAAGCCCATGGTGATCGCACCCACCAGCACACCGTACAGGATGCGGCCCAGATGGTGATGGGCGCAGGTGTAGGGCTCGTTGAGCAGGAACACCGCGCTGAACAGCATGGCACCGGTCAGCAGCTCATCCCGCACACACTGCAGGCGCAGGGCGATGTCCACGCCGTTCACCCCCACCTGACGGGGGAAGAGGAAGGCGATGAGGGCACAGGTGACCACAAAGCTGACAGAAGCGCCCAGACGGACATCCTTTTGCAGCCAGAGGAAAAGCCCGCAGGCCAGAAGGATGAGGGCAGCACCGGTGCCCATGGGGGCGGCGTACTCGCCTAGGCCCAGCGAAATGGCGCTGATGTTCAGGCTGCCGCCGCTGCGCAGGGTATCCGAGATGGTGCTGGACACCGGCACGCCGGTGGCATCCCACAGGGGGATGTTGGTATAGGGCTGGGGGTAGCGGAACACCTGCTCCGGCCAGGACACCGCCGCCACGGCGTAACCCACAGCAGCGGGGTTGAAGGGATAGCTGCCGTAGCCGCCAAACACCTCCTTGCCGATGAGGACACCGGCCAGCACCGCCATAATGACCACATACCAGTCCACCGTGGCGGGCATGAGCAGGGCGATGATGAGGGCAAAGCTCTCGTTGGAGAAATCCCCGGCCCGATACACGCGGCGGCGCAGCAGGGAGACCAGGCGGTCACACAGATTGCCGGTGAGCAGCGCCGCCCCGCAGAGCAGCAGGGGCCGCAGACCGTACAGGAAGCAGGCCATGCAGAGCAGCGGGATGGTCATAAAGCAGACGTGCAGATAGTACCGCCCCGTCTTTGCAAGCTCCTGCTCCTGCTGCTGGATCAAACGTTCATCCATGGTAAGGCACCTCTCACAGGGCGGCCAGACGGCGCACTGCCGCAGCCGGGTCGGCTGCGCCGAACACGGCACTGCCCGCCACCAGAATATCGGCACCCGCCTCCACACACAGGGGGGCGGTGGTATCGTCCACGCCGCCATCCACTTCCAGCAGGTAGCGGGCGCTCCGTTTTGCCCGCTCTTCCTTGAGCCAGCGCAGCTTTTCCAGCGCCGAGGGCATGAACTTCTGCCCGCCGAAGCCGGGCTCCACGCTCATCACCAGCACAAGGTCCAGCTGCTCCAGCCACGGTGCCAGCGCCTCGGCCGGGGTGCCGGGTTTGATGGTCAGACCCACCTTGCAGCCCAGCGCGCGCACAGCGTCAATGGTGGCCTGAATATCATCTTCGCACTCCAGATGGAAATTATACAGGGTCGCACCGGCCTTGATAAAGGGCTCGGCGTATTGCAGCGGGTGGCTGATCATCAGATGCACGTCGTAGAAGGCATCCGGCAGCGCCTTGTGCAGGCTTTTGAGCACCGGCACGCCAAAGCTGATGTTGGGCACAAAATGCCCGTCCATCACGTCGTAGTGCAGCATCTGTGCGCCGGCATCCAGCACCATGCGGCAGTCTGCACCCAGCTTGCCAAAATCAGCAGAAAGAATCGAAGGACTTACGATGGCCATAATATTTCATTACGCTCCGTTATTTTTAGCATTTTTTATCCAATTCGTTGCGCGTTTTGCGGGCTTTTCCTGCCCAAAAAACACGCGGGCATGGTTATCTTTTAGTTTACATGAAAACGGCCAAAAAATCAAACCCGCAGCCGGTTTTTTCACCGAAAAGTCGTAAATAGCGCAAAAAGTCCATTGCGCGGCAGCATCTCCATGTGCCGCGCAGCTGCCGCCGAAGGCTTGCCATTTTGCAGCAGCTTTCTTTGAAGCAGGACGATTTGGAATGGCCTCCGCATTGCTCTGGCCATATTCAGCGGAAAATAGATTTTTAATTTCGCGTTTGTCGCACTCTGCGGAGTGCTCCAAACGCATTTTCACAAAAGGGGGTCACAGCGGTAAGCAGGATTTTTATTCCCACAACGCCAAAGCAGCCAGACCGCCCGGGCGGGGCAGTCTGGCTGCGGGGTCTTATTCTACCGGCTTCATGCTGGCGGGGTCCTCCACTGCGCCGGGCTGACCGGCGGCGTCCGGCAGGCGCTTCATGCCGCCGGGGTTGGGGGAGCAGGTGGGCAGGGTGAACACAAAGCGGCACCACTCGCCCTGCTGGCTCTCCACGCGGATCTGCCCGCCAGCCAGATTGACCAGCACCTTGCAGATATTCAGCCCAAGGCCGGAGCCGCGGGCGTGCAGGCCGCGGGAGCGGTCCTCCTTATAGAACCGCTCGAACACATAGGGCAGCGCCTCCGGGCTGATGCCCTGCCCGGAGTTCCAGATGGAGATCTCGGCCTCGGGGCCAAGTTTTTCCACGCTGAAGCGGATGGTGCCGCCCGCCGGGGTGAACTTGATGGCGTTGTCCAGCAGATTATACGCCACCTGATGGATCAGGTCGGGATCGGCGTAGACCAGCACCTTTTCGTCCATGGTCAGGCCTTCCAGCTCGATCATGCCGTCGTTGATGCGCTGCTCTGCGGCCAGCGCCACGCCGGTCAAGGTCTCCCAGATATTGAACATCCGGGCGTTCACCTGATACTCCCCGCTTTCCAGCTTGGAGAGATCCAGCATATTCTGGATGAGCCGTGCAAGACGCCCGGTCTCCTCGCTGACCAGCTGCAAATAGTGGTTCTGCATCTCGGGCGGGATGGTGCCGTCCAGAATGCCGTCCACAAAGCCCTTGATGGTGGTCATGGGGGTGCGCAGCTCGTGGGCGATGTTGCCCATGAACTGTCCCCGGGAGTTATCGTTGGACTGGATATTCTCTGCCATCTGGTTAAAGGTGCGGGCAAGGTCTGCCACCTCGCCATCACCCTCCACACCCTCCACGCGGACGGAGAGGTCGCCGCCGCCAAAGCGCTGGGCGGCATCGGTGACCTTTTGCAGCGGGTCGGTGAGCTGACGCATCAAAAGGCGGGTCAGCACGCTGGCGCACAGCAGCATCACGCAGGCAGACAGGAGGAAATTGGACCAGAACTGCTGCTTGAAGTCGGTGAGCTGCGCGCCGGAGGAGCACAAAAACAGCCAGCCGCTGAACAGGCTCTGGTCGTCGATGGTCTGCACCACCGAGATATAGCTTTTTTCAGTCAGTGCGCCGCCCAAATCGCTGAAAGCGTGGTAGTGCTGGGCGTCCGGGTCTGCCACTGCGTTGGCGCGCTGGCAGATATCCAGCGGCACGGTGCCGGTGGTAAGCTTGTCCGGGTCGGAGGCGATGAGCACATTGCCTTGCCGGTCGGTGAAGAAGAGGTAAGCCTCGGCGCTCTCGCCGATGATCTCCAGCTTGGTATTCAGCGCGTCCAGCTCTGCGCCCTGCGGCATGGTCTCGCTGTTTACCAGATACTCTGCGGTACGCTTGGCAACGTTTACCACCTGATCCAGCGTTTCGTAGCGATCCTTCGCAAAATAATTTTTGAACAGCACCCACTCCGAGCAGCCCATCAGCACGATGCCCAGCACCATCAGGGTGGACACCATGGAGAAAAAGGCTGTGGAGATACTTTTACGCATTACTGACGCACCTCGAACTTATAGCCCACGCCCCAGACGGTTTTCAGTTCCCACTTATCAGAAGCACCGGCCAGCTTTTCGCGCAGGCGCTTGACGTGGACATCAATGGTGCGGCTGTCGCCGTAGTACTCAAAGCCCCACACCTCGTCCAGCAGCTGGTCGCGGGTGTACACGCGGTTGGGGTGGGAGGCCAGACAGTTCAGCAGCTCCAGCTCCTTGGGGGGAGCCTCCACCACCTTGCCCTTGACCCGCAGTTCGTAGCTGTTCATATCCAGACGGAGGTTGTCGAACTCAATGACGCCCTCGGTGCTCTCGGCGGCAGCGGAAGTAGTCTGGCAGCGGCGCAGCACCGCCTTGATGCGCGCCACCACCTCTTTTGCGTCAAAGGGCTTGACCATGTAATCGTCTGCGCCCAGCTCCAGGCCCAGCACCTTGTCAAAGGTCTCGCCCTTGGCGGTAAGCATCATCACCGGGGTGTTGCCCGCCTTGCGGATGCGGCGGCAGACCTCAAGGCCGTCCATGCGGGGCATCATCACGTCCAGCAGCACCATGTCCGGCTTGACCGCGTTGAACTTTTCCAGCCCTTCTTCGCCATCGTTTGCCACCGTGACCTGATAGCCCTCCTTGGTCAGGTACAGCCGCAGCAGCTCGCAGATGTTGGCGTCATCGTCCACCACAAGGATCTTTTCGTTTGCCATAAGTGTTTTCCTCCCCTTTTATGCAGGTTTTTGCTGTATCTTCAGCCCTTCCGGGCGTTTTGACAGGCTCTTTCCTTTCTATTATACGGGACAGTTATGACAAAATAAAGAAGGAAGTGTAGTTTTTTTCACATTTCTGCCCGCACGGCAGCGTTATCGGCAAGAAATGTTCACAGCGGAACCTCCGAAATTTGATTTCTTGCCGATAAAATGGTATAATCGTTTTACTGGGAGGTGTTATCATGAAGTATCATTCTGTCGCTGATACGGCAAAATTATGGAATATTTCAGAACGAACTGTCCGCAACTACTGCGCTACCGGCAAGATCCCGGGGGCGGTGCTTACCGGCAAGACGTGGAATATTCCGCAGGATGCAAAGCGCCCGGCGCGCACCAACAAAAAGCCGGAAGCGCCCAGAACCCTGCTGGATATTTTGCAGGACGAGATGAACGGGCAGGTCAAGGGCGGCATCTACCACAAAATTCAGATCGACCTCACCTATAACTCCAACCATATTGAGGGCAGCCGCCTGACCCATGACCAGACACGATATATCTACGAGACCAATACCATCGGCATGGAGAATGGTGTTGTCAATGTGGATGATGTGGTCGAAACGGCCAATCACTTCAAGTGCATTGACCTTGTCATCCGGGAGGCAAAGAAACCCATCAGCGAAGCGTTTATTAAAAAGCTGCACCTTACCCTGAAAAGCGGCACCAGCGATTCCCGCAAAGACTGGTTTGCTGTCGGTGAATATAAAAAGCTCCCGAACGAGGTCGGCGGCAGAAGCACCGCTGCGCCGGAACTGATTGCCCCACAGATGAAAGAGCTTTTATCCGCATACAATCAAAATTCTGCCAAGTCGCTGGAAGACCTGCTGGAATTTCACTACGCCTTTGAATCCATCCATCCATTTCAGGACGGAAATGGACGTGTCGGGCGGTTGCTACTCTTCAAGGAGTGTCTGCGGAACAACATCGTGCCGTTTATTATTACGGATGACCTCAAACTGTTCTACTATCGGGGTCTGCACGAGTGGAAAACCGAACGCGGGTATCTGCTGGACACCTGCCTGACCGCGCAGGATCAGTTTAAGGCCGTCATGGATTATTTCAGGATTCCTTATTCAAGATAGCCCCTCCCCCTTGCGCTGGCGGGGTTCATCGCGTATAATGGTAGATGTATCGTTATGCCAAAAAACGTGTAAGGAGCGTATTTTATATGAAGTTAGGTAT
>OGGD01000708.1_pt1 | contig 21727 bp, 25 predicted proteins | sample 1571091 | NCBI WGS metagenome assembly OGGD01 (sample SAMEA2582073, study PRJEB24529) | metagenome | biome: Human gut stool | place: China | collected 2011
CCTATATTTCGAGGCTGGAAAAAAAGATCATGCGGCAGCTGAAAAAGGAGATCAGTCTGCATATTTGACTTTGCATTCGGGACGGATACATGATACTATATAACATGTGCAGAATTGTGGGAGCTGCGTGGCAACAGAGCAGTTCGTGAACCATATAATACAGACAGGATAGTTTTCAGGTAACGGAATCGGAAGTAACCAAAAAGGACAAATACATGATACAGCGTGATGATATATTATCAATGGAATATTTAAAAAAGACGGAATTTACCGGCTGCCATCAGGGGATGCGCTATCGCCTGGAACAGACCGCAGATCCCGAGGATCCGGAAGGCGGCAAAAAGCTTCTCGTGACGGTCTGGCCGGAGCCCTTTAACTTTTTAAAGACACCGGAGGAGAAGAAGCAGAGGGCCATGTTCTCCTTTGACGAGGATGGAGTGGTGGATGCGGTCGGCTGGATGAACGACAGATTATTTGAGAACAAAAAGCTATGGGACGAGGCGCCTTCCCGCTGGGACACTTACCAGATGTAAAACGGGAATTTTAAGAGACAGATATAGGATGAAGAAAGAATGATTTGGAAATATATAATAAGGGATCTGAACGGTGCCATACAATATCTGCCCTATGGTGTGATGGCCGGTGCCGTCATGGGACTGATCCTGAATGCAATGAATGCCAGGAGGGAGCGGAAGGGAAAAGAAGCCTTTCCGATGGCAGGTCTCATGGTGTTTTCTTTGTACCTTATGATCATACTGGTGATTACTTTTTTCTCCAGAGAGGATGGCAGCCGGAACCGTGCCATGGATCTGGAGCTTTTCTCCACCTGGGGGATCAATACGAGAAATAACGCCTTCGTGGTGGAAAACGTGCTGCTTTTCATCCCGTATGGCTTTGCATGCCCCTGGGCATTTCCCTGGCTTAGGGGATTTTTCAGGAACATCTTTGCGGCTTTTGTGACCAGCCTGGGAGTGGAGACTTTCCAGCTCATTACCGGCAGAGGTTATTTTCAGATCGATGATATCCTGACCAACGTGCTGGGAGGAATCATCGGATACTGGATGTTTTGGCTGGTGTATCATACGTTACAGAGAATACGAGGATCAAGGTCTACGCGGTGAGATAACTCCGCATGGCTTTCAATGCATTTTTTTCCAGACGGGAGACCTGGGCCTGGGAGATGCCGATCATATCGGCCACCTCGGTCTGGGTCTTTCCTTCGAAAAAGCGCAGGGAGATGATGTGGCGTTCTCTGTCGTTCAGACGTTTCATGGCCTCACTGAGGGAGAGATGTTCCACCCACGTCTCTTCCTTATTTTTTTTGTCACTGATCTGGTCCATGACGTAGAGGGTGTCACCACCGTCGGTGTAGACCGGTTCGTAGAGGCTCATGGGATTCTGCATGGCATCCAGGGCATAGACGATATCCTCCTTGGAGATACCTACCTCTGCGGCAATCTCCTCCATGGTGGGCTCCTTCAGATTTTTCCTGGTCAGGGTATCGCGGGCGTAGATTGCCTTGTAGGCGGTGTCCTTCAGAGACCGTGAAACACGGATGCTATTGTTATCCCGTAAAAATCTGCGTATCTCACCGATAATCATTGGAACCGCGTAGGTGGAAAATTTTACACCCAGCGTGGAATCAAAATTGTCGATGGCCTTGATCAGACCGATACAGCCGATCTGGAACAGATCATCCACATTTTCCGCACTGCCGGAAAAGCGTTTGATCACGCTCAGGACCAGACGCAGGTTGCCTTCGATGTAGGTCTCTCTGGCGGCGGTATCTCCCTCCCGGATCTTTGCGAAGAGAGCTTCCTTGTCCGCTGCCTTTAGCAAAGGCAGTTTTGCTGTATTGACACCGCAGATTTCTACTTTTCCCTGTACCATAGAGACCTCCCAAGTTTTCTGAATCGTTGCTGATTTTTGATAACTACAGTATTCACAGGAGAGTCAGTGACTATACCGGCAAGAAAGATTTTCCAGTTTTTCCCGAACGGGAAGCGGAGCGGTATCATATAATAAATAGAAAGAAAACGGGAGGAGCAGAGTATGCTTTTTTCCGAGTTAAAATGCAAAGATGTAATCAATGTCAGAGACTGTAAAAAGCTGGGGCATGTATGTGATCTGGAGTTCGATGAGTGCAGCGGATGTATCTGTAAGATCATGGTGCCGGGATGCAACCAGTGGCTTTCATTTCTGCGCTGTGAGCCGAATATCGTCATCCCGTATAAGGACATCAGACAGATTGGACCGGACATAATTTTAGTTGACATTAACTGCTGAATCTTCTATAATCTTAACATAAATAACACGTGGTTTTTATAAGGAGGATGCCTATGAAATGTCCGTTCTGTAGCCATGAAAATACCAGAGTCATCGATTCGAGACCGGCGGAAGATAACAACTCCATTCGCCGCCGTCGTGTATGTGATGAATGCGGCAAGCGATTCACCACTTACGAGAAGATCGAGACGATTCCGCTGATCATTATTAAAAAGGACAATAACAGAGAGGCCTATGACCGTGCCAAGATCGAGGCAGGGGTGCTCAGAGCCTGTCATAAACGTCCGGTCAGCGCACAGCAGATCACGACTTTGGTGGATGAGGTGGAGAACGAGATTTTCAACAGGGAAGAACGGGAGATCCCCAGCGGCACCATCGGTGAGCTTGTGATGAATAAGTTAAAGGATCTGGATGCGGTCGCTTATGTGAGATTTGCTTCGGTCTACCGAGAATTCAAGGATGTGAATACCTTCATGGATGAGCTGAAGAGTGTTCTCAACGATAAGAATCACAATTAAAATCAGAACAGGACTTCTGTATTTACGGAATAGCACACCTCCGTCTGCCCGGCATAAGTTGGACAGGGAGGTATTTTTATGCGATAAATTCAGAAAACTGTGTTTTGGCGGAAGAAACGGTACAGACAGAAAAAATAGATTCCGGCAAGTACCAGCTGGCTGACCAGAATCCCCCACAGATATCCCTGCATACCGATCACGGGAATGGCAAAAAATACGAACAACAGCCGGATTAAAAGGCAGACCACGTTGGAGAAAAAGATCCGTCCCGCCATGCCAAGACCCTGCAAAATGCTGGAGAGAGTGGTATCCAGATACAGAAAAGGACAGATGAAGCCCAGAGTCACGATAAAATGACCGGCCAGTTCACTGTGGAACAGTTCCGTTCCCATCCAGTCACCCAGAAACAGAAAGCCGCATAGACAACAGGCACCCATGAGACTGCAATACTTTACGGTGCGCAGGGTGGCGTTTATGACGGCTCCACGGTCTCCTTTGGCATGATTTTCGGAGATGGTGGGCAGGAGAAGGACCGCCACGGAACTGGTGAGAGCATTGGGAAAAAAGATCATGGGCATGGCCATACCGGTGAGTACGCCGTATACACTTAAGGCTGTGGTGGTATCATAACCGTAGAGCAGAAGCTTCTGGGGAATGGAGACAGCTTCGATGCTCTGCAAAATATTCAGAACGATACGATTGGCGGTCAGGGGCAGTGCCATGCCCAACAGATCCCGGTAGACCGCGGAAGAAGGACAGATATTTTGCAGGGAAAGAACAGAGGCATCCGGATACAGGTGTATGTACAGGCAGATCAGAGCGATCAGCATGGACAGAAGCTCGCCGACGGTCAGACCTAAGACGGCCGCATTGATGGAGGGGGTGCGCCCCTCAGACAGATCGGTTCCGGTGACGAGAAAGACACAGCCGACTCTGGCCAGCTGCTCCAGAAGCTGCGTGAGGGCAGGAACGGAAGCTTTCTTTTTTCCATAAAAATAGCCGTTGATGCAGGCATGCAGCGCGGCAAAAGGAATAGAGAAGGACAGAATCCGCAGCATGGATATGGTACGGGCTTCTTTTAACAGGAAGGTTCCTATGGGTTCTGCGGCGAGAAACAGGACAGCATTGACTCCAAGGGACAGAGGGAGCGTGATGCTTGCCCCGGTCAGCAGCGTTTTCAGGTCATCGGAACGCCGCCCCGCAGTATTGGCGGCAACGAATTTGGAGATGGCGGTCTGGTAGCCGGCAGCCGTCAGGGAAAAGGAGAGAGACAGTGCGGGACTGAGCAGCTGATAGATCCCCATTCCTTCTTCTCCGAAGAGCCTGGACAGGTAGATCCGGTAGAAAAAACCGATGATGCGGGTGATAAGACCGGTGATCGTCAGAATCAGAGTACCGAAGATCAGAGGATGACGTTTGGCATGCTTCATAGCTTTTCGTTGGATCCTTTGCAGATAAAAGATCTTGCAAAAGTATATTCCATCCACCTTGTTGACAGAACTGCGCGGTGAATGCTATCATGAATAACAGTGAAATAAGCATGAAAATATGCGGAAATGAGGCAATATGATATATTTAGATAATGCAGCAACTACCAAAACGGCACCGGAGGTCGTGGATGCGATGCTCCCGTACTTCAGTGAATACTACGGCAATGCCAGCACCATCTACAGTCTGGGTGCCGAGAGCAAGAAGGCCATGGATCATGCCCGCCAGACCATCGCAGACAGTCTGGGTGCGAAGCCGGAAGAGATCTATTTTACTGCCGGCGGTTCTGAGTCCGACAACTGGGCATTAAAAGCCACCGCAGAAGCTTATGCTTCCAAGGGAAAACATATTATTACCACGAAAATCGAGCATCATGCCATTCTCCATACCTGTGAGTATCTGGAGAAGAGAGGCTTTGAGATCACTTATCTGAATGTGGACAGAGACGGACTGATCAGTCTGGATGAGCTGAAGGCAGCCATTCGCCCTGACACAATTCTGATCAGTGTAATGTTTGCAAATAACGAGATCGGTACCATTGAACCCATTGCCGAGATCGGTGAGATCGCGAAGGAGCACGGTGTATTGTTCCATACCGATGCGGTACAGGCGTATGCACAGGTTCCCATCAATGTGGATGAAATGCACATCGACATGCTCAGTGCCAGCGGCCACAAATTAAACGGCCCCAAGGGTATCGGCTTCTTATATATCCGCAAGGGTGTGAAGATCCGTTCCTTTGTACACGGCGGAGCACAGGAGAGAAGCCGCAGAGCTGGTACAGAGAACATTCCTGGTATCGTGGGACTGGGTGCTGCTGTAGAGCGCGCTATGCGTATTATGGATACCAAGACCCGCAAGGAGATCGAACTGCGGGATTATCTGATCGGACGTCTGGAGGACGAGATCCCTCACTGCTGGCTGAACGGTCACCGCACGAAGAGACTTCCGAACAATATCAACTTCTCCTTCCTGTTCATCGAAGGAGAATCCATGTTGATCATGCTGGATATGAAGGGCATCTGCGCTTCCAGCGGTTCCGCATGTACTTCCGGATCTCTGGATCCTTCCCATGTACTGCTGGCTATCGGCTTAAAGCATGAGGAAGCACACGGCTCCTTGCGTCTGACCTTATCTGAGGAAAGCACGAAGGAAGAGATGGACATCGTGGCGGAAGAAGTGAAGAAAATCGTACAGAGACTGCGGGATATGTCTCCTTTATATGAAGATTTCCTGAAAAGCCAGAAGAACAACTAAGTGAGAAAGAAGAGGATAACAGATACATGTACAGTGAAAAAGTAATGGACCACTTTCAGAACCCCAGAAATGTAGGGGAGATCGAGGATGCCAGCGGCGTAGGTACCGTGGGCAACGCAAAGTGCGGAGATATTATGAGAATGTTCCTGGACATTGACGAGAACGGGATCATCCGGGAAGCAAAGTTCAAGACCTTCGGCTGCGGCGCTGCCGTAGCTACCAGCTCCATGGCTACCGAACTGGTAAAGGGTAAGACCATTCAGGAAGCATTACAGGTAACGAACAAGGCTGTAATGGAGGCTCTGGACGGACTGCCGCCCGTAAAGGTACACTGCTCACTGCTTGCAGAGGAAGCGATTCATGCAGCACTGTGGGATTATGCAGAGAAGAACCATATCACCATCGAAGGACTGCAGAAGCCCAAGAATGACATCAGTGAGGGCGAAGAAGAGGAAGATTATTAAGATCTATGAAGAAAAAAGTAGTAGTAGGCATGTCCGGGGGAGTAGATTCCTCCGTGGCAGCCATGTTATTGAAGGAACAGGGCTATGACGTGATCGGCGTCACTATGCAGATCTGGCAGGACGAAGAGGAAGCAGCCAAGGAAGCCAACGGCGGCTGCTGCGGACTGTCGGCGGTGGATGATGCCAGAAGAGTAGCACAGAGACTGGAGATTCCTTATTATGTCATGAACTTTAAGAAGGAATTCAAATGCCATGTCATGGACTATTTTGTGGCAGAGTATTTAAGAGGCCATACTCCCAATCCCTGTATTGCCTGCAACCGTTATGTGAAGTGGGAATCCCTGCTGCAGAGAAGCCTGGAGATCGGGGCGGATTATATTGCCACGGGACATTATGCGAGGATTGACAGGCTGCCGAATGGCCGTTTTGCCATCCGTAATTCCGTTACCGCAGCCAAGGATCAGACCTATGCGTTGTACAATCTGACCCAGGAGCAGCTGGCACATACCCTGATGCCGGTGGGTGAATATACCAAGGATGAAATCCGCGTCCTGGCAGAGGAGGCGGGACTTCCGGTGGCGCATAAGCCGGACAGTCAGGAAATCTGTTTCGTGCCGGACAATGATTATGCTTCCTTTATTGACAGAGAAGCCGGCGAAAAGGTGCCGGGACCGGGCAATTTTGTCACGGAGGACGGCAGGATCTTAGGCCGGCATAAGGGCATTACCCATTATACACTGGGACAGCGCAGAGGACTGGAACTTCCTATGGGGGAAAGAGTGTTTGTCACCGCCATCCGTCCCGAGACCAATGAAGTCGTCATCGGTTCCAATCAGGAACTCTTTACGGATAAAGTGCTGTGCGATCATGTGAATTGCATGACAGTGGAAGATCTGACAGAGCCCACCAGAGTATTGGCGAAGATCCGTTACAACCATAAGGGAGAATACGGAACTCTGACAAAACAGCCGGACGGTAAAGTGCTCTGTACCTTTGACGCACCGGTACGTGCCGCAACACCGGGACAGGCCATGGTATTTTATCAGGATGAGCATGTACTGGGCGGCGGAACCATTATTCTGTAGGAAAGCGCTCAAAGAGGAGGTCTCTGTGTCCTACGGATACAAAGATTTGTATAGCGGAAAAGATCGGGATCACTATTGTTACAATAGTGGTCCTGCATTTTTATCACGACACGTAACATCAACAGCGGGGGCGTGCATATAATAGAAGAAAGCTTTTATAATTCACAGGAGAGACTATGGATTATCGTTTTTCATTTCAGAGACCTATGAGAAGAAGCAGTTTCGGCTCCATGAAGGGAACCATTGTGGATCTGGTACCGGCAGGACAGGGTGGCCGCAGAGCCGATGGATGCCTTTTGTTCGCTACAATCGAGGATACGGACGGCAACACGGTGAACTTTTTCATCAACCCGGATACGTATGTGGTGGATTTTACTACGTTGTCAGTGGGAATGATGGCAACCTTCTGGTATCGCAATGATGCGCCCATGCCCCTGATCTATCCGCCTCAGTATACGGCAGTGGTAGTGGCTGAAGAGAGAAGCGACCGGAATGTGGATGTGAGCTACTACAGCAATTCCCTGGTCAATGAGGAGCAGACATTGCAGCTGAATCTGGATGGCACTGTGGATGTGCGTACTGTGAACAACCAGTATTTCCAGGCGAGTCCCGCGAACCATAATCTGGTGGTCATCTATTCCTCTTCCACGAGAAGCATTCCTGCCCAGACCACGCCGTCTACAGTGGTGGTACTGTGTGACAGAAACTGTGGTTAGGCAGACAAAAGAGGACAGTTGTAGTCCATTGACCTATTGAGATTTTTGCAAAAATGTTATACCATAAAACAATCCCCTATAGAATGATGTCGGGGGCAAAAGTCCCCGACTTTGATGCCTACGGATTGTTCCGTGCTGCGCACTCCCACAATCCGCCCCAATATTCGCATATCGTGGGATTATCATCCCACTTTTATGCTCATATCGGGGCGGGTCCCAAGGTCTTTCGCCCACATATGAGCAAGCTCATGTGGGCTTAGACCTTTTGACCCTGGCACCATAGAATATACCCATGGCTGTCTGTGCGCAGTGCAGGCAGCCTGTAAGGGGGAGATTACTTATGATCTGGCAGAACGAAAGAGAAAAGAGGACATTATGGGTAAGAAAAAGCAGATGCGTTCTGAAGTAAAAGGGAATGTGAAAAACAGTATAGGAAGAATTGCGTTTGCAGCATTGGCTGTGCTCTTACAGATCGGCTGGATATTGATATTGATGATCAAACTGTATCAGTATTCTTCAGTGATCTCGCTGCTGACCAGTCTGTTTGCGCTGGCGGTGGCACTCAGGATTTATGGGAAACATACCAATGCCGCATTTAAGATGCCCTGGATTATTGTAATATTGGCATTTCCTGTATTCGGTCTGTGTATTTACGGATTGTTCGGGCATAAAGAGGCTATGCATAAAATCATCCGGAAATTTGAGGATGTGGATGCACAACTGATTCCTCTGAATGTGCAGGATGAGACCATATTGCAGCAGCTGGAGCAGGAAGATCCTCTGCTGGCAAATCAATGCCATTATATCTGGAAGTATGGTAATTATCCGGTGTATGACACGACAGCTGTGAAATTCTATCCGGAAGCTTATCTGGGATACGAGGAACAGCTTAAGGAGCTGGAGAAGGCAAAGCACTTTATATTCCTGGAATATCATGCCATAGAGGAGGCAGAGGCTTTTGCACGGCTGAAGGATGTATTGGCAAGAAAGGCTGCCGAGGGCGTGGAAGTCCGTATTCTGTACGACGATGTGGGCTGTATCGGCTTTTTGGATAAAAGCTTTATAGACCGCATGAATGCCATCGGTGTACAGTGCCGGGTATTTAACTATGTAGTGCCCTTTTTAAATATTTTCATGAATAACCGCGACCATCGTAAGATCATGGTCATCGACGGAAAAGTAGGATTCACCGGTGGATATAATCTGGCAGATGAGTATTTTAATATCACGCATCCTTACGGCTACTGGAAGGATACCGGTGTGAAGCTGACCGGCAGAGCGGTACAGAATTTTACCATGATGTTTTTGGAAATGTGGAATGTTATGGGACAGGCGGATACAGATTATGAAAAGTATCTGAAAGCATCGCAGGAAGGTGCGGAAGATGGAAATGTGCAGAAGGCATCCGGCTATGTGCAGCCCTATGCGGATTCTCCACTGGACGGAGAGCCGGTGGGTGAGAATGTCTACCTGAACCTGATCAAGACGGCGAAGAAACGTCTCTATGTGGCAACCCCGTATCTGATCATCAGCGATGAGATGACGAGGGAACTGGGGCTGGCGGCAAAGCGCGGCGTGGATGTGAGAGTATTTACCCCGGGCATCCCGGATAAAAAGGTGATCTACGGCGTGACCAGATCCTATTATTCTGGTCTGGTGCGTCAGGGCGTGAGAGTCTATGAATACACACCAGGATTTCTGCATGCAAAGCAGATGCTCTGCGATGAGGATACTGCGACCGTTGGTACCATCAATATGGATTACCGGAGCCTTTATCATCATTTTGAAAACGGTGTGTGGATGCACGGCTGTGATGCCATCCGGGATATTGAGGCGGATTTTGATAAGCTGTTACGGGATAGTGAGGAAGTCACCGATAAATACCGGGATGGAAGGAAAAATATGGCAGTGAGAGGCTGGCAGTGTATCATGCGCCTGATCGCGCCGTTGCTGTAACAGACATAATAACGGAAAGCTGGAGATTACGATGAAAATACTGGTCAGTGCCTGTCTGCTGGGCGAAAACTGTAAATATAACGGGAAAAATAATTACAGCGAGCGTGTGGCAAAATATCTGGAAGGGCATGAGGTGATCCCGGTATGTCCTGAGGTGCTGGGAGGACTTCCGACCCCGAGGGATCCGTCGGAGATCGTGAGCGGTGAGGTCATAAACTGTAAAGGCGTAAATGTGGACAGGCAGTTTCGGGAAGGCGCAGAGGAGGCTCTGCGGATCGCCAAAGAGAATGGCATCGATCTGGCAATCTTACAGTCACGAAGCCCCAGCTGCGGCGTAAAGCAGATTTATGATGGAAACTTTACCGGTAAACTCATCCCCGGACAGGGAGTATTTGCACAATTGCTGGAAAAGAACGGCTTCCGGGTGATGGACTGTGAGGAAATATAATGGCAAAAATATTATTGTTTGGCGTGAGTACACAAAAAGACCGGGCTGTGCGTGTGGCAGCGGAGAAAATAGGTGTGGATGTGACGGCGGTGAACCGCAGGGACTATCGACAGAAGATCGGAACACTGGCGGAAATCAGCGGTTTTCATAAGAATGGAAAAATATATAACGGTCCTGATTTTGCAATGGAAATGCTGGTGTTTTCCGGAATGGATTCGCAACAGGTGGATGCATTCCTGGCAGAATATAAGGCAACCGGCTTACCACCGGTTGCCCTGAAGGCGATTGTGACACCGTATAATGTCTCATGGACAGCGGATGCGTTGCTTCGCGAGCTGATGAAGGAACACATTCAGCTTGGAGGATAGGGAATAAAGAAAATTACAGCTTGTGATATTCCGGGCTGCGCTTTTCGTAGATTGTGTAATATTTGAAACCGCACAGCTGCAGAATCTCGGAGGCAAGATCCAGATAGGATCCCACATCCTGAGGTTTGTGGGCATCAGTTCCTACGGTGATGATCTCACCGCCCAGCTCATGATAGCGGCGCAGAATATCGGTACAGGGATGAGGCTGTCTGAGACCATAGCGGAAGCTTCCGGTATTCAATTCCAGGCCCTTGCCACTGTGAACCAACAGTTCCAGAATCGGATCAATGGCATCCTTATATTTGTCATAGGAATAGTTCTTGTCCTTGGTGGGAGCCACACGGACGATATAGTCCAGATGTCCCAATACATCATAATCGTCATGGCATTTCAGATTCTCCAGTGTCTCTGCAAAATAAGCCCGGATGGCTTCTTCCTCGGAGGAGAATTTCTCGAAATATTCCGGATAATAGGGATCCATTCCTTTGCAGAGATGAGTGGAGCCGATGACGAAATCAAAATCATAGGCGGAAATAAAATCTTCGTTGCGGTCGGCCAGATGAGGCTGCAATCCCAGCTCCACGCCGAAGAGGATTCGCATTTTCCCTTCATATTTCGCGCGGCAGCGGAGCACGTCGTACAGATAGGAATCCGTATTCAGTAAAAAGATCGTTCCCGGTCCTTCCTCGGTGCGGGGATAATCAAAATCGTTATGCTCGGTAAAACACATGGTCTCCAGTCCCAGAGCGAGACCTTTATCGATCATCTCCGGCATGGGAGCCTGGGAATCTCCCGAAAAAGAAGAGTGAAGATGGCAATCTGCTTTGATAGACATATTTTTCATCCTTTCTGGTTATCATAATACGAACCTATTATAGCAAAAATGAAGGGAAAAACCATAGCATTTCTAAACAAACTGTAAAATTTACCACAAAATCACAAATATTTTGCATTTACATCTTGAATTATAAAGAGGAATTAGGTAAAATGAATTTGCTGATAAAATTTTGACAATCTGTGAATAACGGAAAGCCAAAAGATATAAAATTAAAATTTTAGGAGGAAACTAAAATGGCAGTAAGAGTAGCAATTAATGGTTTTGGCCGTATTGGTCGTCTTGCATTCAGACAGATGTTCGATGCAGAAGGATATGAAGTAGTAGCAATCAACGATTTAACCAGCCCTAAGATGCTGGCACATCTGTTGAAGTATGATTCTTCTCAGGGTGTTTACAAGTATGCAAGCACCGTTGAGGCTGGCGAGGACAGCATCACCGTTAATGGCAAGACCATCACCATCTACAAAGAGGCTGACGCAAGCAAGCTTCCTTGGGGTGAATTAAAGGTTGATGTAGTTCTGGAGTGTACCGGATTCTACACCTCTAAGGAGAAGGCTTCCGCACATATCACTGCCGGTGCTCGTAAAGTTGTTATTTCTGCTCCCGCAGGTAACGACCTTCCTACCATCGTATACAATGTTAACCACAAGACCCTGAAGCCCGAAGATACCGTTATCTCCGCAGCTTCCTGCACCACCAACTGCTTAGCACCTATGGCTAAGGCTCTGAACGATTGCAGACCTATCATGAGCGGTATCATGACCACTGTTCACGCTTATACCGGTGACCAGATGATCCTTGACGGACCTCAGAGAAAGGGCGATCTGAGAAGAAGCCGTGCAGGCGCTTGCAACATCGTTCCCAACTCTACCGGTGCAGCTAAGGCAATCGGCCTGGTAATTCCCGAACTGAACGGCAAGCTGATCGGCTCCGCTCAGCGTGTTCCGACCCCTACCGGTTCTACCACCATTCTGGTAGCAGTAGTTAAGGGCGCTGTAACCAAGGAAGAGATCAACGCAGCAATGAAGGCTGCTTCTACCGAGTCCTTCGGTTACAACACCGATGAGATCGTATCTTCCGATATCGTAGGCAGCACCTACGGTTCCATCTTCGATGCAACTCAGACCATGGTTGCTCCTATGGAAGATGGCAATACTCAGGTACAGGTTGTATCCTGGTATGATAACGAGAACAGCTACACCTCTCAGATGGTTCGTACCATCAAGTACTTCAGCGAGTTAGCATAAGCCGACAGGCGTTAACGAGTAAAGACCTATCAGGGTCCGGTCTTACAAGGACCGGGCCCTTTTTAGATACTAAAATAATTGGAGGTTAATACCATGGGATTAAATAAGAAATCTGTAGATGACATTAACGCAAAGGGAAAGAGAGTCCTGGTAAGATGCGACTTTAACGTTCCCTTAAAGAATGGTGAGATCACTGACGATACCCGTATCGTTGCAGCTCTGCCTACCATCAAGAAGCTGATAGGCGATGGCGGCAAGGTAATTCTTTGCTCTCATCTGGGTAAGGTAAAGAATGGCCCCAACGAAGGCGAATCTCTGGCACCTGTTGCCAAGAGACTGTCCGAGAAGCTGGGCAAAGAGGTTACTTTCGTAGCTGACTACAATGTAACCGGCGAAGCAGCTACCAAGGCTGTTGAGAACATGAAGGAAGGCGACGTTGTTCTGCTTCAGAATACCCGTTTCCGTGGCGCAGAAGAGACCAAGAACGGTGAGGAATTCAGCAAAGAACTGGCTGACCTGGCTGATCTGTATGTATGCGATGCTTTCGGTTCTTCCCACAGAGCACATGCTTCCGTAGCAGGCGTTACCAAGTTCATCACCGCTAAGGGTGGCGAGAACGTAGTAGGTTACCTGATGGAGAAGGAGATCAACTTCTTAGGTAAGGCTGTAGAAGATCCCGTAAGACCTTTCGTAGCTATTCTGGGCGGCGCTAAGGTTGCAGACAAGCTGAATGTTATCTCCAACCTGTTAGAGAAGTGCGATACCCTGATCATCGGCGGTGGTATGGCTTACACCTTCTTAAAGGCAAAGGGATATGAAATCGGTAAGTCTCTGGTAGATGATACCAAGATCGACTACTGTAAGGAAATGATGGAAAAGGCTGAGAAGCTGGGCAAGAAGCTGTTACTGCCTGTTGATTCCGTAACCATCGCTGATTTCCCCAACCCGATCGATGCTCCTGTTGAGGTTCAGGTATATGATGTTACCAACATGCCCGCAGACAGAGAGGGATGCGATATCGGACCCAAGACCGCAGCTCTGTATGCTGAGGCTGTAAAGACCGCTAAGACCGTTGTATGGAACGGACCTATGGGCGTATTCGAGAATCCTACCCTGGCAGCAGGTATGATCCGTGAAGCAAATGATGTATTGCAGAAAGCAACCTGGAAAAGACCCATGACTGTGGGAAAATCGTCGTCCCTAAGGCTCTGGCTGAGACCGATGCAACTACCATTATCGGTGGTGGTGACTCTGCAGCAGCTGTTAACCAGCTTGGTTTCGCTGACAAGATGAGCCACATTTCTACCGGTGGCGGTGCTTCCCTGGAGTTCCTGGAAGGCAAAGAGCTTCCCGGCGTGGCAGCAGCAGACGACAAATAAATAGAAATAATAAAGCTTTCCCACGGATTGTATTCGAACCTGCCTGCAGGCACAGATGCATCCTGTGGGAAACACAATATAAGAAAAGAAGAGGTGTATGATTATGGCAAGAAAGAAGATCATTGCCGGCAACTGGAAGATGAATATGACTCCCAGCCAGGCAGTAGAGCTGATCAATACATTAAAGCCCCTCGTAGCAAATGATGAAGTAGACGTACTTCTGTGCGTTCCCGCAATCGACATCATTCCCGCTATGGAGGCAGCAAAGGGTTCCAATATCATGATTGGTGCGGAGAATATGTATTTCGAAGAGAAGGGTGCTTTCACCGGCGAGATTTCTCCCGCAATGCTGGATGACGCAGGCGTGAAGTATGTGATCATCGGACACTCCGAGAGAAGAGAGTACTTTGCAGAGACCGACGAGACCGTGAATAAGAAGGTTCTCAAGGCTTTCGAGCATGGCATTACTCCCATCATCTGCTGTGGTGAGACTCTGACGCAGAGAGAGCAGGGTGTTACCATCGACTTCATCCGTCAGCAGATCAAGATCGCATTCCTGAACGTAACTGCTGCACAGGCAGCAACGGCTGTCATCGCATACGAGCCTATCTGGGCTATCGGTACTGGCAAGGTAGCTACTACCGAGCAGGCACAGGAAGTATGTAAGGCAATCCGTGAGTGCATCGCTGAGATCTATGATGATGCAACCGCAGCAGCTATCTGTATCCAGTACGGCGGATCCGTATCTGCTTCCAGCGCTCCCGAACTGTTTGCACAGGCAGACATCGACGGTGGTCTGGTAGGCGGCGCTTCCCTCAAGGCTGACTTCGGACAGATCGTAAACTATAAGTAATAGAACAATTGCACAAAAAATAAGGGCTTAAAACCCTTGCAAAAAGAGGATTCTTTGTTGAAAGCCAACAATGGAATCCTCTTTTGTTATGTTATATAATCTAATAAGTATCACCTTTTTCTATCACTAAACTATCATCAGGAATGATGGGTTATGTCATTTTCTTACGTAGATTACGGCAGATAGATTAAAATGAATGTGGTTGGACGGGTGTTTATAAGGTATAATTTTATATTATAGCATGACTCGCTTTTGACTATGGAATAAGGCTATGATTTCTGTTTTAGGTTTTGAAGGTCTGAGACACATGGAAAGTCAGGAAACACTATATGAGATATGTATTTACCAATGGAAAAATCTTAAACGGTACAAAAGACATGCAGGTACAGGAGGGGCAGGTTATTCTGGTGGAAAATGAGAGGATTACAGAGCTTCTGCCAGCGGAAGAAGCCGGGAGACGAAACCTGAAGGCTTCTGGATATGAAGAAATCGACTTACAGGGAAAATATATCCTGCCGGGGCTGATCAACATGCATGTCCATCTGGCAGGCAACGGAAAGCCCCAGAAGAAACAGCGTGACAATGAAGCACTGGTCAAAAAGATCATGAGCAATGGCCTGACAAAGGCTATCGCCTACAATATGGTCTGCGGTTTTGCAAAAGACGAACTGTACAGCGGTGTGACTACGATCCGTACTGTGGGTGGACTGGGAGATTTTGACACCAGACTGCGGGACGACATTGCCGCTGGTAAAAAGCCCGGCCCCAGAATTCTGGCTGCCAATGAAGGAATCTCTGTGCCCGGCGGACATATGGCAGGCTCTGTAGCTATCGCCGCAGACAGCGTGGAAGAAGCGCTGCAGCACTTAGAGACTTCGAAGGCACAAAAGGTGGATCTGGTGAAACTTATGATCACCGGCGGCGTGCTGGATGCGAAGGAAAAGGGTGTGCCCGGCGAACTGAAGATGGCCCCTGAAATGGTAAAGGCAGTCTGTGACAAGGCCCACACCATGGGGTATATGGTGGCAGCCCACGTGGAATCTCCGGAGGGTGTAAAGGCAGCTCTGAAAAACGGGGTGGATTCCATTGAACATGGTGCAAAAGCAGATGAAGAAATGATTTCACTTTTCAAGGAACATAATGCATTTTTGTGTACCACATTGTCTCCAGCACTTCCTTATGCATTGTTTGACCGATCCATTACCAATGCCTCTGAAGTGGAGCAGTTTAATGGCAATGTTGTATTTGAAGGTATTATCGACTGTGCGAAGGCGGCCATTGCCAATGATATTCCGGTGGTGCTGGGCAATGATGTGGGATGCCCCTGGATCACCCAGTACGATTTCTGGCGGGAGCTGTACTATTTCCACAAGTATGTGGGAGTATCCAACGCTTTTGCACTGTATACCGCAACCTGCCGCGGCGCCGAGATGGCGGGTATCGGAGATATCACCGGTACACTGGAACCCGGCAAATGCGCGGATATGATCGTGGTGGAGAAGAATCCGTTAGAAGATCTACGGGTGCTTCGAAATGTGGATATGGTCATCGTACAGGGAAAAGTGATCCGTGCTCCCAAGGTGAAGAAAAAGCAGATCGTAGAGACGGAGCTGGACAAATTTCTGAATTAGAATGGAACGGCAATGTCTGTTTCCGTAGAATAGAATTGTATTCTGATGCGTGAATATTGTATAATAAAAACTATGCAGGACAGGAAACCTCCGCTGCATAGTTTTTATTTTTGACAGATTATGGGAAATTATAGGAAAAAGAAAATGACATTTGAAAAATTAGAAAAAAACCTCATGGATGTGGTTCTGGAGGAACAGGCAAAATTAGGCTTCCGCAGAGAGAAGATCCGCCTGTATTATCCGTTATCTACACTGAATCACTTGCTGGGTACACAGGATACGGCGGAACAGATGGAAGTTACACTGGCCGGACAGCCGGAGAGCATGATAATAAAGCTTGGAAAACTGGCTGTGAGCCGTAAGGAAGATCGTTTCTGCCTCTGTATTCCAGAGGAAGGCAGTGCTTATGTCCATGAGCATTTTGCAGAGAAGGGATTCATCTATGAACTGATCCGCCTGATCGGGCAGCATGACTGTAAGATGGAGGATATCCGACAGTTATTTTTGCGGTACAGTGAGAATATTTATGTGGAAGAGATGCGGGGCGAGGACTTTGATGTCATGATCCGTTTCCCGGAGGAAATGGGAGATCCCTACTGTTATTGTTTTCGGGATGAAGGGTGCCATGTGATCTATCACCGATTCCTGCTGGAGGATTACGCAGACCTGATGAAAGCATGAGACAATCATGGTAAACGAACGATAAGAAAAGATTATGTGTATTTTACGATATGGAAATACGATGGAATCTATGGTAAGATAAAAAAGGTTCTACGAAGAAAAATGTCGTAAAAGGCAGAAGGCGAGGGGTAAAATGATCTTTAGATGTAAAAACTGCGGCGGTAATGTAGTTTACAGCCCGGAGAGAAAGAAGATGTTCTGTCCTTTCTGTGAGAGTGAGGACAGCGAAGAACGCGAGGACGGCGTGATCGAGACAAGCGGTGAGGAAAACGGCACTGCGGAAGGGACGGTCCAGGCAGCGGGAGCCGGACAGCCGGTCAGCAGAATGGCAGCAGCCGAGGGTGCTGCGCAGAAAAAGGTGACAAAGGTATGTCCCAACTGTGGTGGCGAGATTCCCATGACGGTAAACACCTCCGCTACACAGTGTCCTTATTGTGACAATTATGTGATCGTGGATGATCAGATTTCCGGTGCCTACACACCGCATATGCTGATTCCATTCCATATGGGCAAGGAAGTCTGCAAGAAGCTGATCCGTGATAAATTTGAGAAATGTATTTTTGCACCGACGGATTTTCTGTCGGAAGTAAGAATGAACGGTATTTACGGTGATTATGTACCGTTCTGGTTCTACGATTATAATACCAACTGCACGTTCCACGGTGAAGGTACCAAGGTGCGCAGCTGGACGACCGGCAATACACAGTATACCGAGACCTCATATTATGATATTGTCCGTGATATGGACATTGATTTTGTGAAGATTCCTGTGGATGCTTCCGTGGGAATGCCGGATGATGTCATGGATCTGATGGAGCCCTTTGATTACAAGGAACTGCAGGAGTTTAAGCCAGAATATCTGTCTGGATTTCATAGTGAACGCTACAATATGACTTCCGATCTGGTGGAGAGCCGTGCCAAAGCCAAGATGCAGGAGGATGCACAGAAGATGCTGCATGACAGCTATTCTGGATATTCCAGCGTCCGCAAAATGGGAGAAAACATCAACGTGACGGACAGTTCTGTAAGTTATGGTCTCCTGCCAGTATGGAAGTATGACTATAGCTACAAAGGCAAAGAATATCCTTTCTATGTAAACGGACAGACCGGTAAACTGGTAGGTATCGCACCGATCTCCAAAGCGAAGGTGTGGGCTTATGCAGGAACACTTGGTGTGACACTGGCGGCGATCCTCTGTATGCTGAATGCAATCGCCAGTCTGGTGTAGAGATTATGAGGGAAGGATAACGGGACAATGGAAAAAGATATTAAGAGAGAGGCACTGAGACGGTACCTCAAATATTTTAAGGTATGGTTCATTATTGCCGGCATATTGGCGGTGATCACCATAGGAGTGGCAGTCGTTCATCTGCTTACACCGAAGACTGTCCGGGGCAACAGCCAGGATCCCACAGAGCGTGTGTTTGACTATGCGGATATGCTGACAGACGAAGAGGAGCAGAGCCTGCGGGAATATATAGCAGAGTGTGAGGAAAAGATCCAGGCGGACATCGTGATCGTAACGATCTCTGAATCCGTAGAGTATGATTTGCAAAATCCGGGTCTTGCGGAGGCATTTCATGCGAAGGAAGTCGGCAGTACCGACTGGAGTACAGCCATGAGAGATCTGGCGGATAACTTCTATGATTACAACAATTTCGGTTATGACAAGGTACACGGCAACGGAGTTCTACTGCTGGACAATGCCTATGAAGGACAAAAAGGAAGCTGGCTGTCTACCTGTGGAAATGTCTATGATTATTTTGGCGATTACGAGATCGACCAGGCCCTGTACGCAGTGGATGATTACATAGACGAAAGCCCCTACAAAGCGTATAAGAATTGTATCAGTTATGTGACCAGGACCATGGAGGAAAGTAAGGAAAGCATGCCGATGACCTTTTCTCCCTGGATCCTGACAGGTCTTGTCGTTGCACTGATCTATGCCGCAGTGAACCTGCATCAGAGCAAAGCAAAGGATACTACTACGGTCAATCAGTATCTTGATGGCAAAAAGCCCAAGATCAACAATACCAGAGACCAGTATCTGCGAAAGAACGTGGTGACCCGCAGGATCGAGACCAGCAGTAGCAGTAGCGGACACAGCAGCGGACACAGCGGCGGTCACGGAGGAAGTCATCGGAGCAGCAGCGGTGTCAGCCATGGCGGCGGTGGCCATAGAAGATAAAATAACAAGTTCCATTCCTGGAACAAGAGATCCGGCGTATCGGGTGCAGACAGACACTCATACGCCGGTTTTTTCGTTTTACGGAGGAAGGAGCGACGGCGGGAAACAGTAGTGGAAAAATTTTCCATGGGTTGACAGGAAGCCTGCAGACAGGTATAATCAGACTTGTGATGTAACAATTCTGTAATATATTTGTAAAAGGATTTTAAAGAAGAATTTATGATAAAACATACAAGAGAAAAACAAGTAAAGATCGTAGCCACTGGCCTAGCATTGTGTATGCTGGTGGCACCGCTTTCCGCTTCCGCTGCAGAAAGCAGTGTCCTCATGGCATCCGGCGGTGTGGCTTCTGTCCTGGGGACGGAGCGTACGCTGGAGGAATACATCCAGATCGCACAGGATGCCCAGGGAGCTTCCTGGGGCTATACCAATATCGGTGTGGCCAATGTGGAATCCGGTAATCTGAATGTGAGAGCGGTATCTTCCACAGACGGTAAGCTGGTAGGTAAGCTTCCCAAGGATGCGGCCTGTGAAGTGGTCGAGACCGTAGATGACTGGGCACATATCAAGTCCGGTGAAGTGGAAGGTTATGTCAGCAAGGAATTCCTGCTGACTGGACCGGAAGCCAGAATCCGAGCCATGGAACTGGTTCATACGGTAGCCATTGCCAATACCGATGGCCTGAATGTACGTCAGGAGCCCAATACCACCAGTGAGATCGTGACTCAGGTGGGACAGGGAGAAGAGATGGAGTATGTGGAGACCGGTTCCGACGGCTGGGTGAAGATTTCTATTGACGGCGAAGATGCTTATGTATCCCAAGATTATGTCACAGTGGAAGAAAAGCTGGATACCGCCATCACCATGACAGAGCTTCTCTACGGACAGGGGGTATCCGATGTCCGCGTAGATCTGGTAGAATATGCAAAACAGTTCGTAGGTAACCCTTATGTCTGGGGAGGCACCAGCCTTACCAAGGGGGCGGACTGCTCCGGTTTCGTTCTCAGCGTATTCAAGAAGTACGGCATTACCCTGAGCCATTCTTCCAGAGCACAGGCCAATGAGGGCACCAAGATCAGTGCATCCGAGCTAAAGCCCGGTGATCTGGTATTCTATGGTAACGGCAAGGGTAATATTAATCACGTAGCTATTTATATCGGTGGAGGACAGGTAATTCACGCCAGCAGCCCGAAGACCGGTATCAAGATCAGCAGCTATAAGTATCGTACACCTGTGAAATGTGTCCGTGTCATTCACGACTGATAAAAAGCATTGCTTTCGCAAAAGGGCGGGGCAATGCTTTTTTGCATTCGGAGACATGCGAGTGCCTTTTCTTTTACAATTGCGTTTCACGGGGAACTATGATACTATTTTTGTATATATCGGCGGTCCCTGAACGAAAAAAAGGGGCTTCGTACAGAGACGAAAATGGGTGAGGAATATGCGGAAAGTAGCTTTGATCACCGACGGCTGGAGAAGGTTGTTTACCTATGCCTGGCCGGCAGGTATTTTACAGAGAATAAAAGAAACGAACGAAGAGGTAAATCTATATATTTTCAATAGTACCGGCAACTGGAACAGAGATGCCGGATATAACAGGGCAGAATATAATATTTTTAACCTTCCGGATCTGTCGGAGTTCGACGGTATTCTTCTGGAACTGAATAATATCAGTTCCCCGGCAGTGCTGGCGGAAGTAATCCACAAGGCGAAGCAGTCGCACCTTCCGGTAGTCTCCATTGCCAACGAACTGGAAGACTTTTATTATGTGGGCATTGACAATTATTCTGCTATGAAGCAGGTGATCACACATATGCATGAGGTGCATGACTGCAAAAAATTCTGGCTGTTGGTGGGGGCTAACAGCAATTATGAGAGTAGCTGCCGCCTGCAGGGAATGCTTGACTATGCCAAAGAACACAAGATCAAAATAGATAAGAATGACATCTGGTACGGTTCCTTTGACTACAAGAGCGGACTGGAAGGCTACAGGCATCTGTGGGACACCCACAAAGAGCTGCCGGATGCCATTATCTGTATCAATGATAATGTGGCGGTAGCGGTATGCGAAGCAGCGGCCCAGATGGGATTTACGGCACCGAAGGATTTCCGGATCACAGGTTTTGACAACTTCGACAAGGCCGGATTTTACACGCCGAGTATTACCACTGTGGGACATATCAGAGAGGAAGCTGCTTACAAGGGAATGGATATCCTTCTGAAAATCTGGGCAGGAGAAAGCGTCCCCCGGTATAACTTCACCAATACCGAGATGCTGTGGCAGGAGAGCTGCGGCAGCTACTCTCATAATTGCTGTTAGCCCC
>OGGD01000730.1_pt1 | contig 21027 bp, 16 predicted proteins | sample 1571091 | NCBI WGS metagenome assembly OGGD01 (sample SAMEA2582073, study PRJEB24529) | metagenome | biome: Human gut stool | place: China | collected 2011
GGTGAGCGTGCAGTGCCGGGGCGTGGCCAAGCAGGCCAGCAAGAGCATGTGTGTGCTGGCAGAGGTGCTGTACTACCTGTCCACTGACGGCGTGATGGCCTGGGACGGCAGCCTGCCGGTGAAGATCAGCGGCGGGCTGGACAACACCTGGCTGATGAACGTGCGCGGGGCGGTGGGCGGTGTGCTGGACACCCGGTATTACCTGCATCTGCGGGTGCCGGGCCGAAACGAGACCCGGCTGCTGGTCTACGACACCGAACGGCAGCTCTGGCACGAGGAGGACACGGCGGCGGAAGAGAATGCTTCCGGCTGGGCGATGTGCTCCACGGGGCGGCAGCTCTACCAGTGGGACGGCGTAAACCTATGGGCCACCGAACCGGAACGGGAGGCCGACCGGGACACCGACACGGCAAAGGCGAATTTGGAACAGAAGGTGGGCTTTGAGGCTGTGAGCGGCGACATTGGACTGAACATCCCGGCAGACAAGTACATCAACCGGGTGTTTCTGCGGGTGGATGCCCTGACGTACAGCGTTGTGGAACTGCAGGCCAGCTATGAGGGCGGGGCCTGGGAGACGCTGGGCCAGGCAGCCGTTCTGAACAAATACACCCGGGTCAACCTGCCCTTTGTGCCGGAGCGGCACGACACCATGCGGCTGCGGATCAAGGGGACCGGGCAGATCGCGGTGCGGAGCATTGCGTTCAGCATGGCAGAGAGCCGGGGCAACCGGGTGGCCGGAGGGGAACCGAAACGATGACCCTCTCAGCGCGCAATGCACCTGCGGTGCAGTTGCTTGCAGCTCCCCCGAAGGGCAACGGCGACGACCGCCGCCAGTGGCGGATTGATGGAGGAGCTGTTGGGGCCGCGGCCAGCAGGATGCGAACGGAGTGAAGCAGACGCTGGGAGCCGCAACCCGATAGCCCTGCTTAGAGGAAGGAGATTTTATATGGCAGATATTACGAGGCTTGGCGAGATCGCCATGCCGAAACTGAGTGACAACATGGCCCCGGAGGACAGGCGGAGCATCAACAACTACCTGATGCAGCTGCGGGACCAAATGATATACATGATGCAGAACCTGGACGAGACGAACTTCAGTGACACCATGCGGGACAAGCTGGTGGCCATGGGGCTGAAGGTGGAGTAAACGAAAGGAGACAGTGAGAAGATGGCAAGAGGAAAGTGGTGGGAGTACCTGATCCCGGGCCACAATGTGGCGCTGATGATGGGGGATGCGTATGACGGCATTACCGGCAACAGCGAAAAGAATGCGGGCACCGGCGTGTTTGGAACCAGAAAGAACGATTCCAACAGCTACCAGTACGCCCAGAGCAACGACCGGGTGACCACGGCAAAGAACAATCTGGATTACATCAAAGGACAGAAGCCCGGGGAGTATCAGAGCGAGTACGGCAGCCAGATCAGCGGCACGCAGAGCCAGCTGGACAAGATGAACCGGGACGGCTTTTCTTACGACTACACCAAGGACGCAGCTTACCAGCAGTACAAGAACCAGTACACCCGGGGTGCGGAGCTGGCCAGCGAGAACGCTGCCGCCAACGCTTCGGCCCGCAGCGGCGGCTACGGCAACAGCTGGGGCACTTCCAGCGGGCAGACGGCCTACCAGAGCACCATGAACGGGCTTTCGGACGTGGCAGACAGCTTATACAGCCAGGCCTACAACGAATATGCCGCCAAAAAGAGTGACCTGAGCAGTCGGCTGAGCTCTTTGCAGCAGCAGGAAAAGCTGGCGCAGGATGCTTACAACACCCGCCTGAACAATTACTATGGTCAGCTGAACAGTGCCCAGACCGAATATGCCAACGCGGTGGGGGCCAACCAGAAGAAGGATGCGAACAACACCAACTTCTGGGGGAACGTTTTGCAGGTCGGCGCACAGCTGCTGCCGTGGGTGCTGAAAGCGTTTGCCGTGATCTGAAGACCGGTGTGTGGCAGAAGAAAAGGAGAACGACATGTTATTTGATACCTTACGGAAAAAGAACCAGGCGGAACAGGAAGAGCGGGAATGGAACGCCAACCGCCCGGCGGACTATGTGAGCCGGAACAAGGACGCAATGGACAGCCTGACCGGGCAGATCGGCAGCGGGTTCGACTGGGATACCGGCAGCAAAGCCTACCAGCAGTACCGCGCCCAGGCCCAGGCCAATGCTGCCGCCAGCGCGGAGAACGCCCAGGCCAACGCGGCGATGCTGGCGGGCGGGTATGGCAGCAGCTACGCCGACAGCGTGGCAAAGCAGGGCCAGCAGCAGGCGCTGAGCGGCATTGACAATGCGATACCCGGCCTGAGAGGCCAGGCACTGAGCGAATACCAGAACCAGCAGAACGACCTGCTGAGTGCCCTTTCCGGCATGGCCAACACCGAGGCGCTGGACCGCAGTGCCTACGGCAGCAACTTTGCCAACTACACGGCGTGGCAGAATTTCCTTGCCAACCAGAGCGAACAGGCCCGGAACGAGAACGACACTTACTGGAACAACCTCTGGAACACGGTAAAGAACATCGGCTCGGCGGCCCTGACGGCCTACGATGGGGACAAGGGGGACACCCAGCAGCAGTGGGAAAATGACTTTGCCCGGGAACAGTGGGAGTACAACAAGAAACGCACCGACCAGAGCGATGCCCTGAGTGCTTACCAGCAGGCGTTCAACCTGTACACCCAGGGAGCCGGGGATGCGGCCAGCGACGTGCTGAACCGGTACGGCCTGAACGCAAACGCTTTTGCCAGCTACAACGGCGCACCGGTGACCCGGGACGATCAGGCAGGTGTTCTGAGCACCGCGGCTTCTCTGGTGGCAAGCGGAAATCAGGAAGCAGCGGCCAACCTGCTGAAGATGTACGGGCTGGACAGCAATGCAGCCGGTTCCTATGGCACCATTGCAAACCGTCAGCTGGCGACCCAGCTGGCAAAGGCGGCAGCTACGAAGAGCAGCAGAAGTTCGAGAAGTTCCGGCGGCTCCAGCAAGAGCGGAAGCGGGTGGACAAACAGCCAACTGCTGACGGCGCTGGGTAAGTATCAGAGCCTGAAGGATGATGACCCGACCAAGAGCGTCTATGCGAACATTCTGGCCAGCGCCGGAATGCTGCCGGACGGTGACACGGGCACAACAGCAGCGACCGGAACTGGCAGCGGGCTGATCGCCCCGCTGGCGAATCCGAACAAGTGGGCCCTGCCCGGGGGAACCACGGGAGGGAGCACGGGTAAGAGTACCGGAATGCCGTACAGCAACGCCCTGAGCTATGCAAAGGGGTGGAAGGAACAGGGAATGGATGCAAATACCATCGCCAGTCGGCTGATGAATCTGGGTGCATCGGACGATGTGATCGACAGGGCAATGCAGAACGCTGGATTTTAAGGAGGAAACAGGATGGCATGGAAATCGGGAAGTGCTGCTGCGCTGCGGAACCGCAATGAAAAAGAGCGGCAGGAAAAGACTGGGATGGCAACAGCAGCGGGCGGGGCAGAACCCCTCAGTCAGCGCAAGAGCGCTGACAGTAGCAACCCGTTAGACCTTGGCAGTACGGGAACAAGCTGGGCAAAGGGCAGCGCTGCTGCCCTGCGTGCACAAAAACAGCAGGAAGCAACGAGCCGACAGACGGGCACCGACCTGTATTCCACGGCGCTGGAGGATTACCGGACAAGGAACAACCTGGGCTTTGCGGATGCCATGGACAGCCGGAGCGACGAGCTGAACCGGCAGAAGGTGACAGTGAGCCCGGCGGGGAATACTCTGGGAACGTGGTACGGACAGCAGGCCCAGAAGCTGAAGAACAGCTATGCGGAGTACAGCCAGCCGGACGACTTTGACCAGGCCAACCAGTGGTTTGACCAGCCTCGGAATCAGGAGCTTGTGAACAAGCTGCTGGAAAAGAAGAGCAATTATACCAGCTATGCCGAGACCGGCACCAGCAGAAACGGGGCCAGCGCCGGGGATGGTAGCATCGACCCCTTCCGCACCACGGGAATCAAGGGGAAGGTGGGCAACACCTACAGCACGGCGGACCTGAAAAAGCTGGGGTACACGGACACGGAGATCCGGCAGGCCAGGGAGTATCTGGACACCATGGAAGAAATCCCGGAGTGGAAGCAGCTGGCCCGGCGGACGGCAAACACCGTGGGCGGCGTTGCGGACACCGTGGCCGCTGCCCCGCTGATGGGTGCGGAGTACCTGGTGCAGGCCGGAAAGAACATCCGGCAGAGCAGCGAGAACCGGAAAGCACTGGAAGCAGAGCTTGCCCGGAACCCCCGCGAGAAGAACCTGTATGACCAGCTGATGGAAACTGACATGGACTACCAGCCCAAGTACAGCACCGGCGACCTGTTGCAGCAGGGATTTACCCGGCAGGAGATCGAGGACATGCGCAGCCGCATTGCCGGAACGGAAGCAAAGGGTGGCATCGACACGGAGAAGAGCGTGGGCTACCAGCTGTACAACCGGGGCCAGCAGCTGACGGGCGCGGCCCAGAGCGGCCTGACCGATGTGCAGCGGACCGTGCAGGGCGTGGCGACCAGCGCGGCAGAGAACCTTGCCGTGGCTGCCATCAACCCGGCGGCGGTGCTGCCGGTGCTGAGTGCCCAGGGCGCTGCGGATGCCATGGGCAAGAGCGCGGCCAAGGACGAAAGCGCAGGCAAGGCGCTGGTGGGCGGCGTGGCCAAGTTTGGCGCAGGATGGGCCATCAACAGCGTGGGTGCGGCTGATCTGGCAAGAACCATGGGCGCGGACTACGCCAGAAATTCCGTGGCGGGAGCTGTGGCAGACAAGATCCGGGCGCTGGCTGGGGATTCGGCCTTTGCGGCGGCACATCCGGCAGTTGCCAACGCCATTTCCGGCGGCATTGACAACGCCGTGCAGGCCTTTGTGGAGACCTACGCCGACAAGGCCATTGATGCGGCCCTGGGAGACAGCGAAGCTGCCCAGACCATGTTTACCACGGACACGCTGGTTCAGGCGCTGGAAGCGGGGCTGACCGGCGGCGCGTCCGGTGCACTGGGCGGCGCTGTGGGCACAGGGCTTTCCAGGATGAACGCGGGAGATTCCAGCCTGCGGGGCAACGTGGAGCGGTATGCCGCTCAGGACGAATACGAGCAGGCGCTGAAGGAACACCAGCGCCGGGAGGAGCTGGCACGGGAACCGGAACCCCTCAGTCAGCGCGTGGGCGCTGACAGCCCCCCTAATAGTGGGGCCCTTGGCATGTCGGTGGAGTCTGATGGGACTGAAAAAGGCTCTGCTGACCTGAAAGCGGCGGGCCCTGCGGCTGAGGGCAACAGTGCGGAAACTGCTGCCATATCGGACAACTTGGCTGTGCAGACGTTTGCAGAAGCGGCGGCCGGTGACAGCCTGACAGGCAAGACCATCAGGCTGTTCAACCCGGAGGCCGGAAACGAGGCAAACCGCGCGGCTTTTGAGGAAGCCTATGGGGTGAAGTTGCCGAGCACGGCTGCGGCTACCTGGCGGATGCTGCGGGAAGTGGCGGCACAGCGCAGCCAGCAGAATGCTGTTGAGAACGCTGGGGAAAGTGTGGAAAGCTCCACGGAAACAGCAGCGGACGGTGCAGAACCCCTTAGTCAGCGCATAAGCGCTGACAGTCCCCCTAGTATGGGGGCCATTGGCAGGACGGGAAACGTTGAGCTGACAGCGCAGAATGGAGCTGACCGGCAGGCTGTGATGCAGTCGGTCCCTGTGGAAGAAAGCACCCTTGACGGGATGGACAGCAGCAACAGCCCGATGCGGGAGACCTACGGCATGGAAGCACCGAAGACGGAGGGCCAGAAGCAGGCCCGGACGGAGCAGGTGCTGCGGAGCTGGAAGGTGGGCGAAAAGGCGGCGCAGGAGATCAGCCTGAAACAGCCGGAAGGCGTGGACAGTGACCGCTATGCGGCGGCAGCATCCACTCTGTACCGGTTGGGCCAGATGGAGGACGTGAAGACCTTTGACCAGGCGCTGGAGCTGGCGGGCACCGGCAGCGGCATGGCGGCCAACGTGAACTATGTGCTGGGCAACCTCAAGGGCCGGAACGCGCTGAAGATCGCCTACACCTACGGCAGGGATGCGGCAGAGACCCGGTGGGCCAAGAGCCAGCTGGGCGGAAATCTGACGGAACAGAGCCTGACGGGCAGGGGTGAGACCATTTACAAGGGGACCTTGCGCAATGCGAACGACGCTGGAAGCCAGGTGATCGAGCTGAACGCGGCAGCAACCGGCACCACGGCGGTTCTGAAAAACGTGCTGCAGAACGGTGCGGGACAGGCAGACAGCCGGGTGCGGGCCTATGTGGACACGGAGACGGCCCGGATCTTCTTTGGGGACAGTGCACAGGATACGTTCGGCACGGTGCTGCACGAGGACTACCACTGGTACAACGCACTGGACAGCGAGGGAGCAAAGACTTTGCAGGACCATGCCCTGCTGTATCTGGCCAGGAGCAGCGGCTTTGAGACCGTGGACGAGATGATCCGGGAGAAGATGACCGACTATGCCCAGCAGAACCTGACCTATGAGGAAGCTGCCGAGGAGCTGGTGGGCGATGCCTGGCGAGGCATCTTCTCCAATGAATCCGATTTCAAGCGCTGGGTGGAGTTCCAGCGCGGGCAGGCCGAGAAGAACAGCGGCAGGGCCGGAACCATCCGCACCGTGATGAACCGGGTGAAGGAGATGCTGGGCGGCATTGTGAGCCGGGCAAAGGAAGTGCTGACCCTTGACCCCGACAACCGGGCGGCCCTGAAGGCCCAGCGCCTGGCCGAGAACGAGCGCAGAATTTTACAGGACGAATACTTTGCCCACGCTGAAAAAGCGATGGACAACCTGCGCAGTGCAAAAGAAAATGCCGCTGCCCTCAAGACAGAGAGCGCGGCGGAAGGACGCAGTATGCGGTTCCAGCTGCAGGAGGGGGAGGAAACCCTTGAAAAACAGCTGAACCGTAATCTTGGCCGGTTGGAACAGATGACACCGGCGGCTGAAATCACTGGAAAAGAAATTGAGTACGGTGCTACCAGCAAAGAAAATGCTGAAAATATCGTCCGATTCTTTGAATCCATTGGCGGAAAAGTAGAGCGTGATGGATTTGGTGTGGTGGAACTGACCCGCAAGGGAGCCAAGGCAACCGTGCAGCATGGAAACGGCCCGGTGAAGCAGATCGCTGCAGCGGCCATTCCCAACGTAATCCGGTACGGTGAACAAATTGGTTTCGTGGAAAACTGGAAAGGACGGGGGTACAACACTCATACCTTTGTGGCTCCGGTTGTGGTGGACGGTATCAAAATCTATGAGGCTGTTATTGTAAATGAGTATACTGTTCCGAATGCGGCGAGCAAATTCTATGTCCATGAGGTATGTGGTTCTGATGGCAGCCTGCTGACCATTGAGAATGGGAAAATAACAAAAAAAGAAAGCAGCCTTACCACGGTACTCAAAACCGAGCAGGGCGATGAAGCCCCTAAGCTGCTTTCTAAAAACAGTATAGCACAAGAAAATGCCGAAAGCAAGGAAAACAGCGAACCTGTGAAGAAATCGGTGCGGTTCCAGCTGAGTGCTCCGGTGGAGGTGGACAAGAACAAAGACCTTGTGGCCGTGCACAACCTGACCGCCGAAAACCTGCAGGAAGCGCTGGAGCTGGGCGGGATGCCCTCGCCGTCTATTGCGGTTGTGAAAGCCCAGGAAGGTCACACCAAGTATGGCCCCATCTCGCTGGTGTTCAACTCCGATACCATTGACCCCATGGTGAACCGGGCAAACCGTATCTATGGTTCGGATGCCTGGACACCCACCCGGCCCAATGTGGAGTTTGAAGTGAATTACGATGCGATGCGGGACTTTGAAAGCAAGGTGGATTCGGCAAGCAAAGATGCGTTTGAAGGAAAATTTGCGAACAGCGCTGCGTTACAGCGCCTTGGAATTGAAGAGACGAGCAGCTCCGACCGGGCAGAGCTTGCCCAGCGCCTGGAGGAAAACACGGCAGTGCAGCTGGCCTATCTGGAAGCGAAAGGTAAGACTGTGGAGCCGGCGTATAAGACAGAACGGGACCAGTTCGACAGCCTGGGCAATGATACCCTGGAAAAGGTGATCGAACACATTGGCGCGGATGAAATCAAAGCTGCATTCGAGGGTGGTGACTTTGACCAGCTGGATCAGCTGGCAGATAAAGCGGCGGACGCACTGGAAGAAAAGTATACTCACGGACAGCTGGAGGGCCAGAACCGGCGTTGGCAAATGCGCATTGACAAGATGAGGAATGACAACCGTGGACGACTGTATGGGATGCTGGAGCACGCCTACAAAATGCTGACCGATACCAATGCCGGAAAGCAGGCGATGGATGTGGAAGCGACCAGGGAGGCTATCCGGCAGGAAGCTCCGGCAGAAGATGTGAAGAACTGGGTGTATGACCAGTTGGGAAATGTTCTAGGACAGAAGGGAATCCGAAACGGAAAAGACCGTTTTACTCCGGCAGGGATAAAGCGCAGTTTTGCCCAGCTGCACAACAGCTACACGCTGGAAAACCTTGTGGCTGCTATGAATGCTCAGAATGCACGAGGGCAGGATACATGGGGCCTTTCGGCCAGCACCCTGATGAGCACGGCCACGGCGGAGTACCAGAACCTGGACGAAGTGCGGGCGGACAAAGGCCGCTTGCAGCAGATGCCGGAAGAAGAGTACAAGGCGCTGCTGGAAAAGGCAGATGACCAGATCAGCGATATCCTTGACAAGCTGCGGAGAGAGACTACGCCCCATGCAGACAACAGCTTTGAAGAGCGGGAAATCCTGGGCGGCATCCTGATGCAGGCCGCACAGGGAAAACAGACGGCGGCAGCCATTGGAAAGGCCTTTGCAAAAGAGGGGTATACCATTGGCAAGGACACGGCCCAGATGATCCTGAACCTGTACAAGAACGTGGCTGCTATTCCCACCGGGTACTTTGAAGCGAAGCCCCAGCGGGCCGTGGGCTTTGATGAGGTGCGGGCGGCGATTCTGCCCGACAACACCAGCAGCACCCTGATCGACAGCCTGAAAGAGACCGGCATTGACGTGAAGCTCTACAAAGCCGGGGACGATGCCCAGCGCACGGCCCTGCTGAACAAGGTGCCGAACGTCCGTTTCCAGCTGGCCGAACAGGCGGAACGGGACGCGCGGAAGAACACCCAGCGGCAGGCAAGCCGGGCCATTGCGGACAACAGCGCGGCGATGGAGACGCTGGCCCAGATGATGGGTGTGACCCACGGTGTGCGGATCAGCCAGGATTCCATTGACGGGCTGGCGGTGCGGTGGACAAAGGCCAACGGCAGCAGGGCCGACCGGACGAAGATTGCCGGAGAGACCCGGGCGCTGGTGGAGTACATGACGGCGGACGGGGCCAGCATGAGCAAGGCCAGCGCGCTGTCTGAGACCATTGCGGATGAGATTCTGAGTGGGGCCACCTACCGGAATACCGAGCTGTGGGACGAGTACCCGGAATACCACGACCTGAGCTACACGGTGAACAAGGACGGCCCGGCCAAGGCGGAGCTGGTGAAGCGGTACGGGACGTGGAGCGAAGCGGTGGCGGAGGCCCGGAAGCACGGCGTGAAGCTGCGGCAGGCAGAAGGCGTGCGGGACGGCAACCCGGCGGAAGTGTATGAATCCATCGTCAACGACACCCGGGCCATGGGCGGCACCAAGGAAGGGGCAGCGGCCTTGTTCCGGGGCGCGGCCCAGGAGGCAGGCGTGGACGGCGCGGCCAGCATGGAGAGCACAGAGTGGCTGGATGTGCTGATGAACGTGCACGATGCCATCAAGCCCAGGATGATGAGCCGCTTTGCAGATGCTGCCGAGTACGAGGATGCCAAAGTGGAGCTGGCCGACCGGATGCTGGGTGATATCCTGAACGTGCCGGAGATGACCGATGCACAGGCCATCTTTGACGGGTTCCAGCGCTGGCAGCGCCAGGCTGTGGCTGCTGCCGTGGGCGAGGAGAACGCGGAGCAGGCGCTGAAGGATCTGCGGAAGGTGCAGAAGGAGCAGAACCGGGAGTTCAACCGGAGGATGTATGAGAACAGCCGGAACGGAAGCCGAGATGAAGCACTGCGGCAGTGGACAGAACAGCAGAAGCGGAATGAAAAAGCAGAAAAGCTGCTGGATCAGAATCTGGATACGCTGGGGCTGGACATCACCAACTACGGCGACATGGCCGAAAAGCTGGACGTGCTGAAGGAAGCCTACGAACGGGAGTGGAAGGCCGAAAAGAAGCGGCTGAAGGAAGAACGCCAGCAGATGCTGGACGAGATCCGGCTGGAAAACAAACAGTTGAAGCGGGAGAACTGGAACCTTTCGCACCAGGTGGCAGGAGAACAGCGCCGGGCTGATCGGGCCGAGTGGCAGCTGATCCATCAGGAAAACGAACTGCTGGAATGGGAGCAGGAAAACCAGCGTAAAGCTCAGGAGTGGCAGGAAAAGCAGGCTCAGCGAAACGCAATCGCCATCACTGCAGCCCAGCAGCAGCGGGACGAGGACATTGCCATTGCCAAGAAGCTGGCTGAGAAGCGGGTACAGAAAGCCCGGGACGGCCGGCAGAAGGACGAGCTGCGGCGGGGCATCCGGGCCAATGCTGCCCAGCTGAACCAGATGATCCTGCGGCCCAGCAAGGACCGGTATGTGCAGCCCCACCTGATCCAGCAGGCGGCAGAGGTGGCAAAGCTGGCGGATATGACCCTGCTGAACGACCACGCCGTGGCCCGGCTGACGGCCCTGCGCACCAGTATCATGCAGTCGATGGGAGCCGAGAACAGCTCCAACGGCATCAGCGAGGACTGGAAGCTGAGCAAGGTGCCGGAGCTCATCGACGCGCTGCAGACTGACCTGAATGCCAGCAAGCAGGCCCAGCTTGACCGGCTGAATCAGCAGCTGACAGAGGCCGAGGCACTGCCGGACAGCGAAAAGGCCGAGATGCTGCGTGACCGGCTGAGAAAGCGGATCCGGGAGACCGAGAACCGCACCTATCTGCCCATGACGGTGGACCAGATGCGGATGCTGAAAGCCATTACCACCAGCACACTGCATGTGATCCGGACGGCAAACAAGACCCTGAGCTTGCAGAAAGCCGAAGCGGTGGACAAGATCGCCAACGAGGCGGCTGCAGAGGTGCGCCAGAGCAAGGGCAACGATGGAAAGCTGCGGAGCGCCCTGACCAGGTACAACCTGGACATGCTGGGAGCTGGCCGTGTGTTCCGGATGCTGGGCGGCTACGCAAAGAACAGCCAGATGGAGAAGCTGGGCACCATGCTGAATGACGGCCAGCGGGAACAGACCCGGATCACTGTGGAGGGAACGAAGCTCTTTGACAATGTGACGGGCAAGGCGAACCTGAGACAGATGGAAAAATTCGCCGGTCCGGGCGCGGAGCTGGTGGACATTGGCCTGAAGGACAGCAAGGGTCGGGCTGCACCGTTGACCCACGCCCAGCTGTGCAGCCTGTACATGCACCTGCAGAACGCCGACAGCCGGGAGCACCTGCTGAACGGTGGCCTGACGATCCCGGATGCGGAGGAGTACAACAGGGGCGACATTGAGAAGGCTTACCAGAAGGGCCAGACCGTGAAGATCGGGATGCTGACGGACAGCACGGGAAACCCCATGGCCGACACCGTGATCCAGGCCGTGGAGAAGGCCATGACCGACTACGACCGGGCCTGGTGCGAGGACATGAAGAATTTCTTTGGCAGCTACACCACGAACCTGATCAACGAGACAAGCATGAAGCTGCTGGGTTACCAGCGGGCCACCGTGAAAAACTATTACCCCATTGCGGTGGACAAGACGGCGCTGGCGACCCAGATCGAGGGCGTGAAACTGGATGCCACCATTGAGGGCCGGGGCTTCCTGAAGAACCGTGTCAAGAGCCAGATGCCTATCCTGCTGGAGGAGTGCAGCAGCGTGGTGCAGCGGAGTTTGCGGGACACGGCAGCCTACGCCGGACTGGCGGCACCCATCCGGGACGTGCAGAAGGTGCTGAACAGTGGCATTGAGACCGAGGACGGCATCAAGATGCTGAAAAATGGTATCCTGAAAGAGCAGTGGGGCCAGAGCGCGACGAACTACATCGATGACCTGCTGACCGACCTGCAGACCACGCAAAGAAAGCGCTCGACCACAATGACCAAAGTGCTGGACAGGTTGCGCGGCAACTATGCGGGCGCGATCCTGACGCTGAACCCTGGTGTGGCCATTGCGCAGGCGGCATCTCTGCCAACGGCGGGCGCGGTACTGGGTGCGGATACCATGGCGGCGGTAGTGCCGTTTGTGAAGAACCTCTCCGGCAAGCAGCGGGCAGCGCTGGAACAGGAAATTGCCCAGCATGGGGATGTGCTGCTGCAATACCGACTGCGGGGAAGCCAGCGGGGTGAACTTGCCAGCATTGGCGTGAGCCAGGGCGCGGCAGAAAAGGCCATGGACAAGCTGCCTAAGTGGGTGACCGGCTGGATCAACAGCATGGACGAGATCACGGTAGCGGCCCTGTGGGAGGGTTCCAAGCGGTATGTGGAGCACCATACCAATGAGTTTGCAGAGGGGGCAGCCACGAAAGGCAGCGAAGCCTACTGGGAAGCCGTGAACAAGATGTATCAGCGGGTCATTGAGGAGACCCAGCCAAACTACACCACAATGCAGCGTGCGGGGATCCAGCGCAACCCGGATCAAATGACCAAGACCCTGACCATGTTCACGACCCAGCGTTTCCAGAACTACGGCATTCTGGCCGATGCGGTGATGGACTACAAGACCCAGCGGGAGCGCAGCCATGCAGACCCAACCGAGGAGAACCGGGTGGAGCTGAAACGGGCCGGGAAAAACCTGAACCGGGCTGTGACAAGCCAGCTCATCCAGACGGCAGTGTTTGCGGCAATGAAGATCGGCGCAGACTTCCTGCTGCACCGGTGGGACCGGGAGCAGGACGAGAACGGCGACATTACCGCGCTGAGCGCACTGAAGCGGTACGCCGACCTGTATGTGGGAAGTGCGGCAGGCACGTTCCTGTACGGCAGCGAGCTGTACAGCTTTGTGGGCAACGTGGCCGGGGGCAAGGACTATGATGTGGTCAGTGCCCCGAACCTGAGTGCTGTCAATGACCTGGGAACCGAGGCGATGCGGCTGTACAAGCTGCTGGCCACCGACACCGGCGAGATGGACGAGGGAGAGCTGGAAGCATACCACGAGAAGCTGCGGAAAGCGGCCCTGACCTATATGGAGGACGGGCTGGAACTGAAGGGACTGCCGGCCGGGAATGCGGCAAAGCTGCTGGAGGCGGCATGGAAGTGGGGCGGAAATGCAGCCTATGCTGTGACGGGCGGAAAGTACGGCGAGAAGCTGAGCTTGAATTCCCTGCCTGCCAGCGCCACCGGGCAGTATGACCGGCTGTACAATGCCATCCAGAGCGGAGACAGAGAGGAAGCGGCGGCAGCGCTGGGGAAGCTGGAAGCCATGGGCAAGGACGAAAAGACCATTGCCAGCCAGCTGAAGAACCGGCTGAAGAAATACAGCCCGGAGGTGGAGCAGGCTGCACAGGCCCGGAACGAGGGCAAAGACAGCCAGCGCCAAGAGCTGACAAAGCAGCTTGTGCGGGAAATGTACGAGACCCTGGGCATCCGGGAGGGGGTCAAAGCTGACGCGGAGAAACGGGAAGCCGTCATCGACCTTGTGACGGGAGCAATCAACCAGAAGGCCGACAGCCTGCTGGCCGGGGACAAGGACCGGACGGTCTACTCCGACCTGACGGACGCACTGGAAACCGGAAAGCGGAAGGACGTGCAGGACGAGATCCGGCGGCTGCGGACGGCGGGCAAAGCGGACAGCCAGATCAAGAGCAAGATCACCGATGCGGTGAAAGAGGAGTATCTGGCGGGCAACGACCACGACCGGGAGAAGCTGGAGAAACTGCTGACGAGCCTGACCAAAGAGGACGGGACGGCCATGTATGAGGAAAAGAACTTTGCCCAGTGGGTGAAGGACGCGGCAAAAAAGGAGGAACAAGCAAAAAACAGCAAGGATGAGTGGGCAGAGGTGAGGTAAAACCCTCTCAGTGCGCAATCCGCCAAAGGCGGAGTTGCTTACAGCTCCCCCGAGGGGGGAGCCCTGCTTAGAAGAAAGGGAGACCGTTCACCCCGAACGGTCTCCCTTTCTTTGTATGTCCGGGGTAGTTGCACCCGGCGGGGCGTGATAGGATAGGGGCAGGAAGGGCGCACAAATCTGAAATCAAACCTCTGGCGAAATCGAGGAGTGCGCCCGATTGGTGAAGGGAGTGAAACTGTGAGCCAACTGGATATAAAGATCAGAAAGCTGCAGGACAACGGTTCGACGTTCCGGGCAAACATTGAGACGTTGTATCTGGGCGGTGTGCGGAGCGCCAAGGTGGACGAGCTCCGCTTTGAGCTGCCGGAAGAGTGGAAGAACTGCACCGTGACCCTGCATGTGAAGCGCCTGAGCGGCACAAAGCCGGACCCGCAGATCCTGGACGAGAACAACAGCGCACTGGTAGACCGGCGGTGGACACTGGAAAAAGAGGGCACCTGGATGCTGCTGGCCATCAACGACAGCGGCTACATTGCCATGACCAAGCCCGGCAAGTACACCTGCTATGACACCATCGACACCGACACGACCACTGAGAACATTACGCCGAGCATTTATGAACAGTTCGTGGCCGAGGTGACGAAGTACGCCAAGCAGGCGCTGGAGAGCATGAACGCGGCTAAGACCAGCGAGACCAACGCAAAAAAATCCGAAACCAACGCGAAAGCCAGCGCGGATAAGGCGAAGGCCAGTGCCGACAGCATGGATACAAGTGTGGCCACCTGCACCACAAAGGCCAAGGAGGCCGAAGCGAGTGCGGTAAGAGCCAAGACCAGCGAGACCAACGCAAAAACGTCGGAGACCAATGCCAAGGCCAGTGAGAATGCAGCAAAGACGAGTGAGGACAACGCCAAGAGCAGTGAAACCGCCGCCAAGAGCAGCGAGACCAAGTCCGCCGCCAGCGAGAAGAACGCCAAGACCAGTGAGACCGCCGCCAAGCAGGCCCTGCAGGACACGGAGACGGAGCACACCGCCGCCTTGCAGGACATCGCACGGGCCCGCACCACGGCCCTGAACGACGTGGCCAACTCCACCAAAACGGCCACCGCTGCGGCAAACATTGCCACCCAGAAGGCCACCGCCGCTGCGGGGAGCGCTTCCACCGCCGCCACCAAGGCCGGGGATGCAGAGAAGAGCAAGACGGCAGCGGCTACCTCTGCCACCAATGCAAAAGCCAGTGAGGAAGCATCCAAGAACTGGGCGGAGGAAGCTAAAAAGGCGGCAAACACCGACCCGACCGTCTCCATCAAAGGGGCCCCCGCTGATGCTGCGGCGACCCGGGCGCTGATCGAAGAATCCCTTGCCGCTCAGCGTGCGGAGGATTACGCCAGAATCAAATTCTGGGCCAGCAACGACCCCACCAGCCCGGCAAGCTTTATCGGCGGCACATGGGAGCGTGTCGAGGGCGAGTTTATCATGGGCGCTTCCAGTGCCTACCCTGTGGGCACCACCGGCGGCAGCGCCACCCACACCCAGACTACTGCCGAAATGCCGAGCCATAGCCATAGTGGCAGTACCGGCAGCGCTGGTTCCCACAGCCATAGCGCATGGACTGGCGGTGCAGGTGGGCATAGTCATACAGTCAGTGCTGCAGTAACCCAAAAGCATGAAGTGAACAAGATTGGAGTTGCTGGTGCCGATGGCTCCGGCACATATGGTTATTCTTTCTCGAGTGGAACAGCTACCACTTCTTGGGTCGGCGACCATACCCATGGCGTTGGTATGAACGAAGCCGGTGCCCATACCCATACCGTGAGCATCGGTAGCACCGGCAGCGGGCAGGCAATGGACATCCTGAACCCGTACTATGCCGTGTACATCTGGGTGCGGGTGGATGATGCCGCATGAAAGGAGCGCACATGAAAATTATTGACGAGACTGGCATTGTGCTGACCACTGAGCCGGATCTGGAAGCGGGCTATCTGGTGGAAGATGTGGAAGTAGTTCACCATGATGCCGTAGAGGGCACAGCTCCGCAGTGGCACAGAGAGACCGCAAAGCTGCCGGATGGCTCTCTCGCCATCTACTACCGGGATGGCAAAGAAATTGGCCGGGACATGGTGAAGGTCATCGATGTGCCCGGTGTTGACCCTCAGCCCGCCTGGGATGAGGAAGTGCCGGTGATGCGGTACATCCGCTACACCGCCGACGAGCTGGCCCAGCGGAAAGAGCAGGCCGAAGCCGCCCGCAAGCGGCAGGAAGCGCTGGACAAGCTGCCGGAGACGCTGGAAGCGCTGACCGCCGCCCAGGCAGATGCCGATGCTCTGAACGTTGACCAGGCCTACCGGCTGACGCTCTTAGAGCTTGGGATCACGGAGTAAAACCCTCTGCCAAGAGGATGATAACATTTTAAGATGGGGCACTGCCCCGGAAAGGACAAACCTATGTTGTACCGTACCTGTAAACGCATGATCGAACGCGGCAATCTGGAGGGCATGAGCACCAAGCTGGACGTTTTCTATGCCGCAAGCAAGTTGACTGATGACGAGTACAAGGAGCTGACCGAGCTGCTGACCGAGAAGGAGGCGCAGAGCAATGGATGATCTGAAGGTGCGCATCACACTGGGTGACACGACCCTGGAGGGAACATTGGACGAGCTGCTCGAGAGCGGAACTTTCAAAATGGAGTATGACCAGGCAGGGCTTAACAAGATCGTGCAGGAAGCTGTTGCCCTACAGAGAGCTGAGTATCAGAAAGACCCGCAGCATTACCATGTGCATACCATGACCATGGACGAGCTACCGCATCATCCCTGCACAGCAAAACCGGGAGCGCATACATTCGGCAGTGAAATGTATGGGATTCGACATTTCAATGCATGGCCAATCTGCAGTGGAAAGCATGTCACGATTTGGCCCAATGATGACACCGGTACGAGTTGGCGAGTTTATGTGGGAGGCACTTTGAATACTGCAAAGGAGGCGCAGAATGCCCAGAACAATTCTTGACGTTTCCCGCTGGCAGGGCAGCATTGACTGGGACAAGGTCAAGGCAAGCGGCCTTGTCTCCGGCGTGATGATCCGGGCCATGGGCAACAGCAAAGAGGGCAAACCCAGCAAGCCGTACCTCGACCCCTTCTTTGCCCGCAACTACGCCGAGTGCACCCGACTGGGCATCCCGGTGGGCGTGTACGGCTATTTCAAGGCCACCACCAAGGCGCAGGCAGACAGGGAGCTGGCCCTGTTCAAGCAGGCGCTGGGCGGCAAGACGTTCCAGCTGCCGGTTGCCGTGGACATTGAGGACAAGCTGCAGGAAGCCCTGAGCAAGGCCGCCCTGACCGACATCGTGGCCCACTGCCTGAGCGTGGTGGAGAGCTGGGGCGTGTACGCCATGCTGTACACCGGCCTGAACTTCGGGCAGACCAACCTTTACATGGGTGGCGCGGCCCTCAAGCCCTACGACGTATGGCTGGCGGCCTATCGCACCAAGAAGCCCGCTCCCGGCTGGCCCTTCGGCATGTGGCAGTACACCAGCAGCGGCAAGATTCCCGGCATTGCCAAAGGCGCAGACCTGAGCGTGGCCTACAAGGACTACGCGGGCATCATCCAGCGGGCCGGGCTGACGAAAGTGAGAGGAGCATAAGTGATGAGCAAGAAGCTTTTTATCAGCCAGCCTATGAACGGCCTATCGGACGAGCAGGTGCTGCAGGAGCGTGCCGCAGTGATCGGGAAGGCAAAGGCCGTGTTTGGTGACGATGCGGTTCCTCTGGAAACGTTCTTTGAGGACTTTGGCCCCGATGCGAAGCCGCTGGATTATCTGGCACGCAGCATCGAGTTTCTGGCTAAGGCTGACGTGGCGGTTTTCGCCCCGGGCTGGGAGTACGCACGCTGCTGCCGCATTGAGCGGCAGTGCGCCGAGGAATACGGTATTCCGGTAATGGAGGTGTGAGACCGATGTGGCAGTTTATCTTGCAGCACCTCTGGGAGCTTGCCTTCACCGGCATCTCTGGGGCGCTGACCGCGGCCTACCGCCGCCTGACCAAACGCATCAAGGCACAGGAAGAGGAGCGCAAGGCCATCAAAGAGGGCCTGCTGGCCATCCTGCACGACCGGCTGTATCAGGCCTGCCAGCACTTCATGGCGCAGGGCTCGATTGATGCCAGCGGTCTGAAGAACGTCGAGTATTTGTACAAGAGCTACCATGCACTGGGCGGCAACGGCACGGGCACCGAGCTGTACCGCCGTGTCATGGCTTTACCGATCAAACAGGAGGACTAACAATGATCCAGAAAGAGAAGATTTCCGCCGCCACCATCGCCCGCACCGTCTGTCTGCTGCTGGCACTGACCAATCAGGTACTGTCCGCGCTGGGCAAGCCCGTCCTGCCCATTGAGAGCGCCACGATCGAGCAGCTTGTCACGGCCGGCATTACCACCATCACCGCGCTGATTGCGTGGTGGCAGAACAACAGTTTCACGCAGGAGGCTATCCGCGCCGACCATCTGCTCAACCAGATGCAGGGGAAGATCAAGTAAGAGTACATAGAAGCAGCCCCGGTGCTCCGCATGGATAGAGCACCGGGGATTTTTACTTTTTTGCGTATTTTTCCTTATATTCTTTCCACGATTGTATGCTGTGCTTCGGCTCACAGTCTGGGCAGTACTTTTGAAATCCATTTTTTAAGATAAAAGGCTTCCCACAGTCAGCACACGAGTATACTTCTCCAAGCCTTCTTGCCGTCCCGTTTTTTCGTCTCTGAGCACAAAGACGATTGCTTTCTCTTTTGGCCTTTTTTCTACACTCAGGGCATCGGAGAGCTTTTTTTGAGCCTGCAACAAAATGCGCGCCGCAGTCAATGCATACTGTTTCAAAAGAAAAACACGAATTCCCTTTTACGCCGTGCAATTCTTTTATGACTTCTTTGCACTCTTGACAGTAAACGGTAAACATATTTCCTTTAAAATGTTTTCCGCACCTTTTACAAGTGCATTCCTTTGGCACATCTGTCACTTTGATGCACCCGCACGATTTTGCGTTCCGGATGCTTCCCCAAAGCATAATTTTTTCGCATCCACAATGAGAACATCGCACTTTCCAGCAGGTTAGCAAGTTTCCAGACTTACTTTTTCTTGATGGGGCCTCTGCGATGACTTCAAGCGTCCCGTGTTTTTCCCCAATGTGATTTTTCTTCGGCGGCATCTCTTACACTTCCTTCACTTTATGCATCACCACAGGTGTCTCTACGTCTCCAGCACCAACAAAAATCGGAGAAAGCCATTTCAGTACCAGCTTTCTTTTATCCGGTTCAGACTTCGAGCCTGTCCAGAAGTGGTGCCAGTGCCCACGGCGCATGTGCGGCCGCTTCTGCTGGTGGCTGCCAGTGCGGGCCGGGGCATCCTCATCGGCGGCGCGCCTGGATTGCTCACGGAGCGATGCGCCTACACGCATACCGACATCCCACTTCCTGATCTCTGCATACCGGTCTTTTACGGTGCGGCTGTGCTTTGTGACGGTCTTTTGCTCTGGATCAGGGACGATCTCGGCGTTGGATGCGCATAGATACAGCACCACTTGCAAGGCACAGCGCAAAAGAGAGATGACAGCATCTCTTTGCTTTTGCTCCTGCCGCGCCACCGTGGCAAGGTGGGCGTTTCCGCTCTGCGCCCGCTTCTTGACAGCGGCATCAAAGCACACGTCAAGGCTTTCTCCATCAAGTGGAAGGTCAAAGGGATAGCATCCGCCGCTTTCCCCAAGAAAGACAAAGCTCAGTAGAACTTTTTGCTCTTTCGTGTCCCATCCCAGATAAAAGAAAAAGCCATGAATTCCGGTCAGGTACACATCAAGGCCGGGGCTCTCTACATAGAAGCAGCTGTAAGGAAGATAGTCAAAGGCGGCTGCCGGAATGTCCATATCATCCTGCGCATAAAGCACGGCGGCAAGGTCTGGGTCTACCACAAAGACCTCTTTATCCTTTCGCCACTGGGCGAGGGCAAGCGTCAATCTGGGCTGCGGGATGTCGATATCTGCACCTTTTTTCCCGGCGGCGCTTTCTTGGCAGAAAATGCTTGCTGCTGTGGCTGTCTCGATGGGAGCGAAGCATCTGTCTGGGCACCCTGAATTTTGTACGCCTATGGGCCGGGACACGTCAATGATCTGCCAGACCTTTGGCATGACCCTTGTGATCTCCTTCAGAATGGCAAGAGGTGGGTATATCTTTTCCATGCTTACTCCTCTCTGGACAAAAACATCTTGTCGTGATATACTTTTTCCATACCTCTAAGTGTGAGGTATGTTTTCCGTAAAAGCCCCCGGGCGGCGTTCGCGCGTCACCTGGGGGCTTCTTTTATTTAATCTTCATCAGGATCAAACGCTAAGAGCCGGGCACCGTCTCTCTCGATATCTTCTCTGAGCTCTGACAGCGCTTTCTGTTCGGCTTCGTACTTTGCGTCAAAGTCATCAATGAGATCTTTGACATTAAACCAGGCAATTTCAAGATCGTCGTTGCCTTCGTATTTGCAAACCTGCATGTCCCCGTCCCGATTCCACTTCAGGGCACGGTAGTTGTACTTCGTTCCAAAGACCCAACCGTCCATACCGCTGACCACGTCGCGTGCATTCCAGATTTTCTTGAGCATGTTCTGAGAAAGCTTCATAACTTTGGACCTCCATGATATTGTGCGTTGTATTGTTTTCCGTGATTTTATTATAGCACATCTGCAAGCAGATGTAAAGAAGATCTTCAAAGTTTTTTGAAAATTTGCGCACTCCTTGCGCACGCAGAAGATGAAGACGCAGAAAAAGAACCACTACAAAAGGCATTGACCTTATGCAGTGGTTCTTTTGTTACCGCTCAGGGAGCGGCATGATCAGGACGAAGAACGCGCCCACGAAGTAGATTGTGGGGTTCGCCTGATTCTTGTGTGGTGGAGGCGATGGGAGTCGAACCCATGTCCGAAAAGAGTTCAGCGTAGGTGTC